>Ga0163109_10000013_pt1 | contig 189555 bp, 174 predicted proteins | sample CRUFie1St13metaG_FD_108704 | JGI IMG/M metagenome (GOLD analysis project Ga0163109, IMG submission 108704) | Marine microbial communities from the Costa Rica Dome - CRUD Field 142mm St13 metaG | ecosystem: Environmental > Aquatic > Marine > Oceanic > Photic zone | place: Costa Rica: the...
AGAAATATGTTCTTTGATAAACTCATTTATGTATCAAGGTAAATTGGTGACAGCTAAAACTAAAATTGCTGAGTCTAATTTTTCTATAATTCCAGAAATAAACAAAAACATTATCGTAATTGATACTTCAAAGATTTTTCCATTTGCACAAAAGAAAGGAACGTCTTATTACAATCTAATGCATGCTATAGCTATAAGAAACTTAGTAAATATTATGATTTCAAAACCAGAATTAAGTGAAAAATCTATTGGGATATCTGCACCTTACCTTGCTCAAGCAAAAATGCATGTAGCAATTAATCAAAACAATAAAAGTGTCACTGCTGGAACTGTTCATAGATTCCAAGGCAATGAGAAAGATATCATGATTGTGGATACTGTTGACTCATTGGGAGATGCCCAAGTTGGAAATTGGGCAAGGGCGGACCACCCCAATGAAGTTGGATGTAAGCTTTGGAATGTTGGTATTAGCAGAGCTAAAGATTATTTATTTTTTATCGGTAATCTAACTCATCTAGATAAACATCTTCCTAAACCAAGCTTTTTAAGAAATGTTCTTTATAATGCTCAACAAAAAGGACAGGTGATTGAAGTAGAAGAAATTTTAAAGCTTGATAAGTTAAAAGATGATTTGCGGTCATTACAAAAAAAATTCAAACTAGATGACGAAACTTTAGAAAAAGGTCTATTCAATAATCATGACTTTGAGAAAGTTTTTACTGAAGACCTAAGAAAAGCAAAAAAATCTATAGCAATATTCTCAGGATTTATTACTCCAGCAAGGGTTGCAGCCTATGGAGATATTTTCAGACAAAAGATAGCTGAAGGTGTGAAGATAAGGTGTGTTACAAGACCACCTGATAGAAATGGCAGCATGAAGCCTGAGCTTGGAAAAGAAGCTCTTAATTCTCTAGAGGCTATTGGATGCATTGTAGATACCAGAGTGAGCATCCATCAAAAAGCTGCCATCATTGACGATACTATCTCTTGGTTTGGTTCTTTGAATCCTCTATCTCATACCTCATTAACTGAAGAGACAATGGCAAGAATTTATAATAAGGGTTTTGCGTTGCAGCTTAGTCAAAATTTATCAATCAAATTCATCAAAGAAGCAGAAGGAGCATCAGTTATTAAAGAAAATCCAGAGTGTGATTCTTGTGGATTTCAAAGAACTGCATTTAATTTTGGAACATATGGTAAACCAGATTATTGGAGATGCGAAAACTGCGGTAACACCATATCAGTTGTGCAAAATAAGTATGGGAAAAAAATTAAAGATACCTCCTTCGTTGGGAAAGAGTGCCCGAAAAAATGTGGGGGAACATTAGTTATTAAGAATGGCAGGTACGGACAATTCTATAGCTGCAATAACTACCCAAAGTGTAAAGCAACTTTAAAAGTTTAGATTTAGATTATCCAAATGAGTACAAAAAAACCTATAACCCACCATACCCAAGAACCACTATCTTCATTTTCAGGTTCGTAATAATTTTGATGGTTTGTTGTTGTGTTTGGTTGTGATAAAACACTAGGTTCTTTTTTTTGTTTAGTTTTCGACTTTACTACATTAGTGCTATCGGACTCAAAATATTTAGAATTTGAACCATAAAAATTTGTACCCTCTAGTATTTTATTTCTTTCTCCTGATGACAGTGAATTAAATTTATCTCTAAACGTTTTAGGAATTTTATTTAGAGCTTGAATTTCTTCCACATTGTCAAGAGAGAATGTTCTGTAATCCTTTCTTAAATTGCAATACCCAACTATTTTCAAAGTATTTGATGTGTCTTTACCATAATTATTATTTTGTATTAGTCCCAGAGGATATATTTTTCTATTTGTTGAATCACCACTCCTGTCTCTGTAAAGAATTTGAGCCTGTCTTTGATTCTTGACAAGAACATTAAAAAGTTTTTTTAAGTTTCTTGGGGTTAAATCTAACCACTCGTTGGGAATTGTGTTTAAATCATAAACTTCTCCAAATCTATCAATAATCTGCATATCACCAAGCTTTTGATTGATTGATGCAAATTTAGACGCCTTTTTTTTTACATAAGATCTATTGCTTTTTTTTCCAACTACCCCGCATTGGTGAGATTCATCAGAACCAACATCAAAAGCAACCCACTGCCCATGGGACATTTGTCTCATACTTATTCTGGCACCACATTTGTTGCAAGATTTAATGTAAGACATAGTTAAATATTTCCAAAAGGAGGATTATTTGTCAAAGAAATCCTTGCAAAATATTTTCTCAGCTTCTCAGTATCATTTATATATTTATGGTGAGAATAATTTATAAATAATACGCCTATGCAAATCGAAATTAAATTTTGGTAGGGATGGAGGGAGTCGAACCCCCACGCCTTACGGCACTGGAACCTAAATCCAGCGTGTCTGCCAGTTCCACCACATCCCCAGCTGAATCGTTATTTTATATTACAAAGGTATTGTGTAAAGGGTATTTACAAAACAAAGGCCACTATCAATGCAACTAATGCAAATGCCACCCACATGAAGACCTCATTATTGTTGCCTTTTTTAAAAGCCATATATCCCAAAACCCAAAATATTAAAGGGAGAAATAACAAAAAAACTTTGCCAATTAATAATGCAGCGGGTATTAAGCAAATGGCCAGAAAAACTTTAAAAAAAAATTCATTCATTATAAATTTCATAGCTAATCTCTTATGCCAAGTTCCTCTTTAATAATCTCTAACTCTCTTGATACCTCATTTAACCTATTCAAAGTATCGATTAACTTTTGGTTGTTTTGAAGTCTGTATTGGTCGACAGCACTTAAACCCTCCTGATTCTCTCGAATGGCCTCCTTAAGGTTATTAATTTCATCGGTGAGAATCGTAATCTTGAGTTGAAAATCATCCGCTAGCTCTAATTTATTGGCAACAGAATCAAATCTGTCATCAAGAATGTTTGATCGTCCCAAGAGAGTTTTAATCTGATCTTGATTTTGTTTTGACTTACTTTCAAGTTCTTGAAAATTATTTAGGTAGCCCTTTCTATGGTCCCATAACTTCCGAACTTCCTTATCTAGAAATGCCATTTGATCAGAGAAAGTTTGCATGTTTTGGATAGAATCTTCGTTAGTTATTGAAAGCTTATCTTCTATAACTCTGACTTTTTCTGAGAGACTATTCATAAGTTCTTGATTGGAGCTTTTTTCCCCTTGTAGGAAAAAATATGACCCAATAATACTTATCATTACAATCACTAAGATGATTGCACTAAATGCTGGTTGGTTATCAGATCTTGATTTTCTTCGTGGCGGGACACTCATTGCAAACTATTCTCTAAAATTTGAAACAAACTCAAGAAAACCCCTTTTATTTTCTCCCGTTGCATTTTGATTAGAAAGAAGAACGCCAGTTATTGGGTTTATGTTACCTGTCATAAGTTGTTTAAGGGTTAAAGAGCTCAACACAATATCCGGTGCTGTGATTTCACCTATGATCCTATAAGTAAACACATTATTTTTTAGTGTCAGCTCCCAATATTCATCAAGATCAGTTAAGTGAGCAACCGTTCTAAGTTCTTTTCCATCAACTTTGGAAGGATCAAGTCTAATAGCAGCAGTATCGAAGAACATTATTATTGAAAGCTCAGATAAAACACTGTCTTCCATCTCATTATCTTCATCTATAAAACTGTCTGAATTTAACTCACCAGAAAGCTCAGCATAAGAGCTTTTATAGTAACTGCGGGCATTAGGATTATATGCTTGATCTCCCAACTCATTAAGTGCTTGTGATCGAAGTTTTAGAATCTCATCAGTTTCATTGCCAGAATTAATAAGAATATCTGTAACGTACAATGTCCACTGATGATCCTTTTCTGCTACGGAATCAAGCAGCTCTTTATTTAACTTTTCAGGTGAAATGAGTTCTAATAATCTTGTTGCTGTTGAAGCATCATCCTTTGGAAAAAGGTTAGTTGGATTACCATCAAACCAACCAAAATATCCGTTGAATAAATTTCTTGCACTCCATTCAACAGTACCATAGAGTTCAAATAAGTGTGGGTCACTTTTAAGAGCATCTGGAAGTCTAACTGCTCTTGCAGAATCTAATGGCGACAAACCATTATTTATATTTCTCATAGTTTGATCATGAACATATTTGATGGCATCTCTATAAGTGCTAAGAATAGTCTTCACATTTTCTGCACCTACAATCGGAACACCATGACTTGGAACTAAAACCTCAGGTTCGAGAGACATCATCTTTTCAAGACTTTTATACCATGATCGAAAGCTTCTGTATGAGGTTCCTCTAATTGTATAAATATTTGGGAAGGCCTTATAGATATTATCGCCAGGAAATAGGACTCTACCCTTCTCATACCACACAAAGATTTGATCGTCTGTTTCTCCTGGAGCGTGGTAAAAGTCTATTTTATTACCTCCGATGTTAAGTGTTAATGTTTTATCAAAAAGGGTATTTGGTTTTACATAGCCCGGCTTGTCTCTACCAGCCTCGAGCTTAATTCCAATTCCATTAGAGATGCCTTTATCCTCTTCCTTTAAAATTGAGTTGAACATTTTGAGTGATCTTGGTCCAATGACATCACGTTTAATGCCAAAAAATTTTTCAACTTCTTCGATTGTAGATCTATGGGAAATAATTTTATCTATATCATATTTCTCTGTGAAAGCTTGTGCTCCTAAAATGTGATCTGCATGGAAATGGGTGTATGCAATAGTTTTTTTTGTATTGCTGGATACTTTTTCAAATTCTTCGATGATTCTCTCCGCAGTTTCAATACCCCCCATGGTATCGATTATTAAATCTTCATCTTTGCCTTTTAATAGAATTGAATTTGCGAGCCCATAACCAACAACAACATATACATCTGGGTGAGGGTTTAACACTTGTTCTTGAAAATCCTTACGCAAAAGTTGTAAATCTTCTCCAGCATCAACATCTTTGAGCTTAATGCTGTTTTCGATTTGATCACTTTGATCAGAACAAGCAACCAATAAACAGATTAGTAAAGTAACATTTATTATTCGCATTAATGTATTGTAATGCAAAGATTCAAGAAGAAGTAAATATCATTTAAACTGATTTTATGGACTTTGACAGTAAAAGTGAAATTAAGAAAAAAGCATTTGAAGTGCTTAAAGATGGTGTAAAAAATAGAGATTCCCTTTTTCATACCTTAACTCTAAGCACATTTGACGGTGAGTGTATTGATTCAAGAGTTATGGTTCTTAGAGAGTTTAACCAAAAGGAGAGACGATTAAGATTTCATACAGACGCTAGATCAAAAAAAATAAAAGACTTAGGTATTAGTCAAGTCTCTTCAGTTATTGGCTATGATCCAGTACAAAAAATTCAAATTAGGTTAAAAGGGTACCTAAAAATGTCCCATAAAAATAAAGACACACTTGACGCTTGGGAAAAATCACAGGATATTTCAAAAAAATGTTACTCAGTTAAAGATGGGTCAACTTCGATTATATCAACGCCATCTTCGCATGATTTTCATATAAAAGATGTAGTTCTTGAGGATGGGTATGAAAATTTTTCAATCTTATATTTTTATTTTAATAGCCTTGAATTTCTTTATCTTCAAAGGTCAGGTCATAGAAGGTGTAAGTTTGAGTGGAGCGATGGCAAACTTCGGAGTTTTTGGCTTGTGCCCTAAGAACCTATCAATTCATCAATAAAGCTTTGAACGTACTTGCTTATTTCTTCTTCTGATAAAACCAGCTGCGTTCTTACATATTTGATTGATCTAAGGCCTGTCCAAAGTGGTTTGCCTTCAGAGTCCTCTGCAGTCACCCTTATAAATGATCTATCATCATCATCATAAAAGCTGTAAAAGGGATCGTTGTAGTAGTAGTAACCTCGACTATAAACTACTCTTGATCTGAACCTTTCGTTTTCTTCAATTGCTAGTGAAATTTTAAATACAACATCTGGAGATTCTTCAGTAAAAACCAAACTCAAACCTTCCAACTGATTCCTTAGTTCATCTTTTAAGCCAGTAGCTGTAAAGGGGCTAACCCTTACTTCATCAGACGCATCAGAAAGCGAAATGTTGAATGAACTATAGTCTGAAATATCAAACGCAGCTACTTTTTGGGTGCTTATTGGATTCATACTGCAGCCAGCTATGAAAATTAGTGAAGAAAATGTAAGAAAAAAATTTTTAAACATAATACAATTATGACTTTAATTATATATATTAGTTCCCATTAAATTAATTCAAGATGCAAAGCTTTAAACTTATAGATAAAAAACAGAATCCTTCTCTTGGATTTAATGCAGAAAGATATGAGCTTGATGAGTATGGTTCTGAACATATTCATTTAAAAAATGACTCTAAAGAAATTGTTTTTATGGTAATGTTTAGAACAATACCAGAGAGTTCTTCAGGAGTAGCCCACATACTCGAGCATACTACTCTTTGTGGTTCAGAAAATTACAAAGTACGAGACCCTTTTTTCATGATGCTTAGAAGGTCAATGAGTACTTTTATGAATGCATTTACTGCGAGTGATTGGACCGCATATCCATTTGCTACGCAAAACAAAAAAGATTTTTTTAATCTTCTAGACGTTTATCTGGATGCAGTATATTTTCCAATACTTGCTGAAGAAGACTTTAAACAAGAAGGTCACAGAATAGAGTTCTCAAAATACGATAAGAGCAACTCGCCTCTTGAGTATAAAGGGGTTGTCTTCAATGAGATGAAAGGATCAATGAGCAATATTCAGAGCATAACATGGCAAGCTCTCACTAAAAGTTTATTCCCAGATTTAACATATAGACATAATAGTGGTGGAGATCCGGAGACCATTCTTGAACTAACACATGATTACCTAAAGGGCTTCCACAAAAAATTTTATCATCCCTCTAATGCAACTTACTTTACATGGGGAGATATTGATGCAAAAGAAATCCAAAAGTTCATAAATTCAAAAATTGAGAAAAAATTTCAAAAAGTTGATCCTGAAAAATTGGAATATGTAGAAAAACAGAAAGCATTTAGTGCACCGGTTAAATCGGCGGAGCCTTTCACACCTGTTTCAAAAGAGCAATCGGGATACCAAAATTATGCAGCGTGGGTTTTAGGAGAAAGCTTCAATATTGATGAATTATTACAGGCTCACTTAGTATCTTTGCTCTTACTTGGAAATTCGGCATCTCCACTCTATAAAGTATTAGAATCAAATGATATTGGAAAATCGCCTGCTCAGATACTGGGTCTTGAAGATAGCATGAGACATTTAATGTTTATTTGCGGGATTGAAGGTTCCGATGAAAAATCACAAGATAAATTCATAAAACTTATCGATTCCACTTTTAAGGATATTGCTAAAAATGGTTTTTCACAGGATCAGATTGATGCTGCATTCTATCAGCTAGAGCTAAGCAGAAGAGAAATATCATCAGGATCTTTGCCTTATGGTCTTCAGGTATTGCTTTCTTTAGCCCCAGGTGCACTCTATAAAGCTGACCCCCTCGCTTTGTCTAACGTAGACGAAGCTTTGAAAAAGCTCAAAGAAAAAATTAAAGAAAAAAATTTCCTCTCACAACTTATTAATAGGTATTTTATTGATAATCCACATAGGGTTAACTTAGAAATGGTTCCTGATATCGATCTTATTAATAACAGAGAAAATAACTTTACGAAAACCCTAGAAAAAATTAAATCTTCTATGAGCAGTAAAGAGAAGCATCAGCTTGTAAATGATTCCAAAGCTCTTGCTGAGCGACAGGAGGCTTTACCTGATAAAAATCTTTTACCAAAGCTTGAATTATCTGATGTTCCAAATGACAGCAATTATCCCAAAGCAAAGAAATTGTCTACATTTGGATATAGTCCTGTCTTTTATGAAGAAGCGACAAATGGTTTAACATATAACAGCATCTCAAGATCATTAGATTTAAATTCAACTAATGAAATTGGAGACTTAATGCTGTTATCAAATTTATTAGGCAAGGTTGGCATACAAAATTATGATTACTTGCAACTTCAGGAGAGAATCTCAAAAATTTCTGGTGGCATTTCTGCTTCAACACATTTTTATTATGACAACAATGGTGAAATTAAGGGAAGATTATCACTATCATCAAAATTTCTTCCAGAAAACTCATCTGAAATTTCTGAAATTATGCTTGAAATATTAAATACCTCTTCCTTTGAAGATGACAAAAGAGTAAAGGAACTAATGTTTCAAAACTTTATGGGTCTTCAACAGTCGATTGTTGAGAATGGACATAGATTCGCCATGCTAGCAGCATCAGCAACTCATAATAAGTTAGCGCAAATTCATGAAATATCGGGTGGTCTTAGTTCGCTTTTTCAGTTTGCTCCTTTTATCTCCAATAATGATGAAGCAACAAAAAAACAAATTGAACAAATAACAAATCTAAAAGAGAAACTTCAAAATAATGCAAATGAGCTGGCATTTGTATCAAATGTAAAACTTTCTAAAGAACAGTTATCAAAGCTTAAAGAATTAAGTTTTAAAAAAGACGGAGACTCAAATATTGCATTTGACTTTAAGAAAGAATTTTCAAGAATTGCAATGCCTATAAATACACAGGTTAACTTTTCTGCTATGTCACTGGATGCTCCCCTTTATGATCCCAAAGATTCAGCAAAATATTTGGTGCTTTCCAGTATTCTTAGAAATGAATTTCTGCATAGAAAAGTAAGAGAACAAGGTGGTGCATACGGTGGTGGAGCTATATATGACCCATTTGCAGGATCGTTTAAGCTATTCTCATATAGAGATCCTCGATTTTTAGAGACATTTGAAGATTTTGAAGAATCGTTCAAATGGGCTGCTCAAGGTGATTTTGATGATGAAATAATGCTTGAGGGAAAACTTTCAGTTTTGTCTGACCATGACAAGCCCTCTTCTCCTGCGGGCGAAGCCTTTAAGGATTACCGATTTAATATTGAAGGGAAAAATCAGAAAATAAGAACCTTGTATAGAAAGCAAATTATTGATGTTTCAAAAGATGAAGTAGTTGAGGCAGCAAACAACCTTAAAGGTCAATCAAAAAGCCTTTTTTCCATAATTAATCCAAATCTTGAGAAAAAAGCTTCTGAAGAAGGGTTTTTAATTAAAAGAATCTAGTTGGTCTAAATTCATCTAATAAGCTACTACTCGTACCCTCTAATACTTCTTGGGTAACAAGTTTTGCCACAATAGCTGCAAGACTTATGCCACTATGCATTGTAGCAATATAAGTATCTTTTTGGTTTGGCAGCCATCCAATCACCGGTAATCCATCAAGCGGCAAAGGCCTCCACCCTACAGAAATTTTATCAATTTCAATATCTGATATATTTTTCACAAATGATCTTGTTTTCTCAAGCATATTATTGATGTGTTGTGCTTTATAAAAATCAGGAATATTGTTGGGTTTATTAGATAATCTCTCTTTATGTGTGGGTGGTGCTCCATCTTGTTCTCCAAAATAAATTACGCCATCGTCTTGTTGATGCATGTGTATTCCTGGCCCTATCACCATTCTGTCTATTATTTTTTTAAATGATTTTGAGCGTAAGATGATTCCAGGTGTGGGCTCCTTAAGAAATGTTTTCTTAACCAATGCATTTGAATCAATACCTCCAGCGAAAATAACTTTAGTAGCTTCAATTTCGCCAAGAGAGGAATCAATAGAAAATAGCTTCCCATTTTTTATATTTGAGGCTAAATACTCACATGGGTAAGAAATTTTGCCTCCGTACATTAAAATCTTTTTTGTCAGTTCTTCTATAGCAGCGTCAGTATCAATAGCGCCATCAGATTTTGAAAAGATTATTCTCCTGCTATCCCCAAAAGTGATGGACGGTTCTAGCTTGCTTGCTTGCTTACTATTAATTATCTCTACGGGAGTATATTTTTTATACCCCATAAGTTTCTCTAATTTTACAAATGAATCTCTTTCAATTTCATTATCTTCAAACCATTCTAAGGAACCACTCCATTTTATTTTTAAATTGACCTCTTTCGATAGAACTTTGTAAGCCTCAATACCCATTTGTGACAAAAAGTTATAGTTAAAAGGTAGTTTTGGGTACGTTGCATTTATCCAAGAAAATGAATTTCCACTTGCTTGAGAACCTGGATATTTTTTATCTATGAGGTGAACATCCACACCAGCCCTAGAAAGCTCATATGCGATAGTAACTCCAACAATTCCTGCACCAACAACTAAAATTTTCTCTTTTGGTTTGCTTCCGCTCACTCCGAGCAAGCTGGATGATGCCAAAAGGGTCAAGATCTTAAGAAATTCTCTTCTTTTCAATTTTAATTAAATATATTCCACCAACTTCTTTTTTGTTTGAGAGGACAGCTATTTAGTTGACGCTTGTATTTAAGAGAGTTGAATTTTACCTTACGAGCAGTGTCTATAAGCCATGACTTATCTTTATATGTCTCGCGCTTATATCCTCCATAGCCTTCATGATAAGCTAGATAAAGTTTATCAACTTCTTGAGGTTGAATTCTTGCACTTGGAGCTTTTGAGAGATACCACCCAATAAAATCTACTGAGCTACTAAAGCTTGATCTGCTTGCTCTAGAATTTCCTGTTTCTTTTTTGTAGTCTTCCCACGTAGAATTTACTGCCTGAGCATAACCTTTTGCTGATGTAGGCCTTTTCCAAGGAATAACTCCTAAAATTTTCTCTCTATCAGGGGCAGCATTTGGTTTAAATGAAGATTCTTGACGGATAATTGCCATTACAGTGCTTGGTTCTGTTCCCCATTTCTGCTGGGCATTAAAAAGGATATTTTCCCACCGGGGATTTTCATCAATTATCCGACATATATCATCTTGGTTATTTGGAATGCTTACTGTGCAACTAGAAAAGGTAAGTAAAATAATAATAATTTTTAAGTTTTTCATGATTTTAAAAATTCTTTTATATTTTCCTCCGTAATAATGTTAATGCCAAGCTCTTGTGCTTTTTTTAGCTTAGACCCTGGATTCTCTCCAAGAATCAAAAAGTCTGTTTTTGAACTAATGCTTGCAGATGGGATCCCACCCTTTTCCTTGATTATTTGCTTAAGTTCATCTCTTGAGTATCCATTAAAAGAGCCTGTAATAACAATTTTTAAATTATCTAAATGGCTATCCTCTCCAACAATAAAGTCTTTGATATGAATTTCTGCTAATAAATTATCTAAGCCTATAGTCTCATTAGCAAAAAAGTGGACTATATGTTTAGCAACCACTTCCCCAATATTATCCATCTGCATTAAATCACTAAATGAAGCTTTTCTTAAAGATTCAAAGCTCTTAAAAAATCTAGCCAAAGCTGCTGCTGTTGTTTCTCCTACTTCTGGCATACCCAAGGCATTTATAAATCTTTCCAGATCAGGATTTCTTGATGACTCTATGCTTTCAAAAAGATTATCTATTGATTTCTCACCAAAGCCCTCTAGCGCTTTTAGTTCCTCTTCATATCTTTGCAACTTATATAAATCTGCTACCTCACTCACATAACCCAAAGCAATGAGATGTTTATTTATTTTGTAACCTAAGCCTTCGATATTCATAGCTTTTCGTGAAACAAAGTGCTCAAAAAATCCAAGTAGTTGTTTTTTGCAGTTTAGACCATTACCGCATTTAAGAAATGGGCCATCTAAGATAAGTTTGGTTTCGCAAGATGGGCATTTTAAAGGTACATTCACATCTATAATTTTGTCTGAGTTACGCATATCAAAATTAACTTTTACTATTTGAGGGATGACATCTCCTGCCCTTTTAACCAGAACAGTATCATTAACTTTTATGTCTAACCTTTTCAGCTCATCCATATTATGGAGTGAAACATTGGAGATTCTTGCTCCTGAAAGTATTACTGGCTCAATTTGAGCAAATGGGGTAACCACACCTGTTCTACCAACTGAGAATAAAATATCATTTACAGACGTAAATTTCTCTGAGGCAGGAAATTTCCATGCAACAGCCCATCGAGGTGCTTTGGAAACAAATCCAAGTTTATTCTGTTTTTGAAAATCATTAACTTTTACAACTGCTCCATCGATTTCATATTCAAGCTCATCACGAGATGACAAAATTCTTTGCACGTGATTTGAAACCTTAGATTTATTGCTAAAGAAAATGAGGTTATTAACAGGGAAATTATTCTGTTTTAAAAATTGAATAAAGTCTTGGTAAGATTCAATTTTTAGATCATCAGAGTGGCCCCCAAGACCGTAAAAAAATATGTCTAAAGGTCTTGATTTAACTACATCAATATCAAGATTTCGTATCGTTCCAGCTGCTGCATTTCTTGGACTTATGAATTTCTTTCCATTTGCTTTTTCAATTTGTTTATTTATATGTTCAAAATCCTTAAGCCTAAAAAATATCTCGCCTCTAAGTTCAATTACTTTTGGGGCATTTGTTTCAATTTTTTTTGGTATCTTTGATATTTGTAAAACATTCTCTGTAACAAGCTCTCCCACCAGTCCATCTCCTCTTGTAACTGCTTTGACCAGTTTGCCTTTTTCATAAGTAATAGATATTCCTATTCCATCAAATTTTGGTTCAACGGAATAATTGATATCATTTTCCCCAACCCACTTAATTACTCTTTCATCAAACTTTTTGAATTCTTCGTCATTAAATACATTATTCAAAGATAGCATTGGTTTAAGGTGGGTATGCTTTTCAAAACCCCTTTTAGGCTTACTTCCAACTTGTGAAGTTGGTGAATCGATTTTTGAATTACTAGAAAGTGCTTCTAACTCTTTTAGACGTATATAGAGAGCATCGTACTCTGCATCAGATATTTCTGGAGAATCGTCTTCATGATAAAGCTTATTATGTTTTTCAATTTCTTGTCTTAATTGCTTTATTTCTTCATCAATTGCCATAAGAGCTTAATTTATGATCTAAATTAGTGGCACGTTCTTTGTAGTCTGTGATTGTTTGTTCTGACATGCCGTTAAAATGTTCATCAAGTAATCGCATATCGAAAGATGACGATAAATTTCTAGCTAGGCTAAGCATCTCTTCAAATGATCTTAAAATGTTTTTTTGGCCATTTTGAGGCAAAACAATACTAATAAGATTAATATTCTCATTCTCTGGAAATACACCTGTTCCAAGTCTTTCGTCCTCTTCTCCATTAAATACAAAATATTTTATTAATTTTTCAGAGCCTCTCTTTATAAACGACCCCTCTGTAAATTCCAGGCCATATGCACCTACTTTTGTTTGCAAAAGGTTCAACTTCAATGTGGAATCTTTTTTTGAGGCCAAATGTAAGCTAAGGAACTTTATTTCGTTAGGATCCTCAAGATTAAATTCACTTTGAGTTGGTGCTCTAATTTCATTTATTTCATCAGTGCTTTGATTATCTTCTTGACTTGCTTTGTCAGAATTACCAGAAAGACCTCTTGAAATTCTAATGTTATTTTTTGGGAGGAAAGATTTAGTTAACTGAATCAATATAAATATCAGTGCTAGCGCCCCAATGCCAAAGTAAATAAAGTACTCGTACAAAGGATTCAAGACTGCGCTAACTCCATTGCTTGCTCTACATCTACAGATACAACTTTTGAAACGCCAAGGTCTCTCATTGTTACTCCAAGCAAGTGAGAGCTTTTCTCCATAGAAATTTTATTATGTGTAACGAAAATGAATTGCACTTTTGCAGACATTTCAGAAACAAGATTAATAAACCTAAGAGTATTATCATCATCTAAAGGAGCATCAACCTCATCCAACAAACAAAATGGTGCAGGGTTAATTGAGAATAAAGAAAATACCAAAGCGAGAGCGGTAAGTGCTTTTTCGCCCCCAGAAAGTTGCGATAATTTTGTATTTTTCTTTCCTGGAAGTCTAGCCATTAAAACTAAACCACTATCTTCGGTATCATCTAACAAATTCAATTTTGAAAACCCGCCACCAAATAACTTTGGAAACATTTCTTCAAGAAACTTATTTACTGAGTTTAGGCACTCATGAAATGTTTTATTTGACTCTTTATCAATTTTCTTTATTGCCTCATCTAATTTAGATAGTGAGGTTTCTAACTCATTGATTTGTTCTGACAAAGTTTCCTTTCTTTTCTTCTCAGCCTCAAGGGTTTCAGGCGCAGCAAAATTTATGGGACCTAAATTCATAATTTTATTTTGTAGTTTTTCTAAGGACTGCGTTATGTCGATAACCTCGCCCTCAATATCTTTGACCTCTGAAAAAGTCTTAAGTCGATCGACCTTTTCATTTAGCTCGATTTCAATACTTCTTTTATTGAGTTCCTTTTCATTTCTGTCTTGGATAATTGTATCTTTCTGAGTTTCAAGCTTTGATATTTCTCCCTCTAGATTACGTAGCTCCTCATTTGATTTATCTTGTTGCGTACGATGATCAATTACTTTTAGCTCTAAGTCTTTTCGCATTTGAACCAGATCGGCTAACCCTGACTTTTCAGACTCATTTTCATGTGTTATTTCTATGATTTCAGACTCTATTGAGACAAGTCGCTCTTCAAATTGCTTTTTTAGAACTGACAGTGTCTCCGTGCTTTCGGAAGCTTGTCCAAGCCCAAACTTATATCCATCTTTCCAAAAATTTCCTAAGGATTGTCCTACCTCTGTTTTAACCTCTTCACTCTTTATATTTAGATTTGAAACTTCATTCTGCACTTTTAACTTAAGGTCACCTTCATAATCTTTTGGAACATCGGTTTTATTTTCACTTTCAGATTTTTCTGAATCTTTTAGGTTTGAAAGGTTTTTTATAATTTTATCCTTCTCCGAATTTAAATCGTCTATCTTATTTTTAATAGATTTATCTTTTTCTTCCACCAAAGATATTTTTGCTCCTGTTTCAAAGAATTTTCTTTGCTCATCTTCCAAGATTTTGAGCCCTTCCATAAGTTTAGTTTTAGCAACATCTCTTTTAGAGATAACTGAAAGTCTTTTTGCATCGATTCCCTCAATGTCTGTATCTATTGTTTTATTTTCTTTTTCTGAAACTTTCTTTCTTTCTTCAAGTTCTTTTAGTTCAGAATTAATAAGAAATTTCTGAAACTGCTGTTCTTGTTCTCTAAGTTTTTTGTACTTTGTAGTTAGGTTAGCTTCAGCATTTAATCTTCGAATTGATCTTTTTACTTCATCCTCTAGGTCTTTGAGCCTGGCAATATTTTCTGCAGTCCTTCTGATTCTAGACTCTGTTTCCCTTTTTCTTTCTTTATACTTGGTAATGCCTGCTGCTTCCTCAACATAACTTCTAAGTTCTTCTGGTTTTGCACCCACTAGGCTTGAAATAATGCCCTGCTCAATAATTGCATAACTATTTGAGCCTAATCCGGTTCCTAAGAATAGATCCTGAACATCTCTCCTTCTAGCAACAGCATTATTAATAAAGTAAGTAGATTGTCCATCTCTTCCCATTTCTCGTTTAACACTTACCTCCTCAAATTTAAGGTACTCCCCACCAAGAAAATTTTCTGAATTATCAAAAACTAACTCTACTGAGCAATGGCTGACTGGTTTCCTATTATCAGAGCCATTGAAAATTACATCTTGCAAACTTTCACTTCTAAGACTTTTTGCTGAAAGTTCACCCTTTACCCACTTTATGGCATCAATAATATTAGATTTGCCGCACCCATTTGGACCAACAATGCCACACATAATCCCTGGGAATTCAATTTGAATTGGATCAACAAAACTTTTAAATCCTGCTAATTTTAAGCTTTTGAGTCTCATTTAGGTTTTTTAATAGTATAAGTCGTTACTGCCAATATGGATATAATTAAAGCAATCAGTGGTATCAAATAAATTGGCATTTTATCCTCGCCACTATTCAACAAAATATAGTTTCCATAACGATTTTTCATTAATTCAAATATTTCATCATCAGAGTAACCATCTTTAATTAGCGTTGCAATTTCATTTTTTATATCCTTCGAAATTGGAGCATTAGAACTTGATACATTGCCATATGAACATTTAGGGCATCTAATATTATCAGATAGATAATTTAGTCGGATTAGCTGTTCCTCTGAAAGGTTTTTATAGAGAAGCTCTGAATTAGCCAGTAAACAAAATAAAGTAATTAGCTTAAAAAAATGCTTTAAATTCATCGTTCCAAACTTTTTGATTAATTTCCCCAATTCTGTGCTTTACAATTTTGCCATCTATTACTAAAAACGTTTCCGGGGCACCTGTCACACCAAGCTTCAATGCATAGTTGCCTTTGTAATCAAAGATAGAAAATTTATAAGGATTGCCATTTTCATCTAAATAATTTTTTGCTTTACTTAGGTCATCTTTGTAGTTTATTCCTATGATTATTAAATCTTCTCCTTTGGAAAGTTTACTCAGAAAGGGATGTTCAACTAAACACGTTATGCACCAACTTGCCCAAACGTTCAGTAAAACTTTGCCATTTGAGAGGCTCCGTTCATTGATAATATCTCCGTTCAGATCAACCAGTTCTTGAATAGAAGGCAGCATCTTGCCCTCCTGCAAAGTTATATCTAAGAGTTTTGGTTTTGAAAGACTTAGTGAAAAAAAGTAGATAAAACCAGCAAAGAAACCTAAAAAAATTAAGAATAACAATCGTTTCATAGTTGTCTTCTAATTCCTCCATAGAATATAGACAATAGCAGCGCAAATGACGACATCCAAATCATTAAAATACCATATTTCTTTGAAAATGTTACTGACCATGAGCCATCCTTAAACCTATCACCAAGCACAATAAGATAGTCCTTTACTAATGTTGAATTTACAGCAGTTTCAGAAGTAATTTGGCCCCCTACTTTATAGACCCTCTTCTCAGGAAGAAGGGGGTATTCTTCATCAATCACAAACTTAGCCCTTACACCGTTGAAATTGCTATCTGTGACGATCTCAACTTTTTCGAAAAAAATCTTAGAGTTTAATAAATTCATTTGGTCACCCTCAGAGACCTTAATGTCGACACTCTCTGAAAAATTGTGGTTGAACAAGACTGAAAAGGTTAGTGCTGCAACTGACAAGTGGCCAAAAAGCTTGTGTATTCGTAAGGAAGTTTGATGATGTAAAATAGAAATAAATAAATTAAAGAATAAAACTATACATAAAACTCCTGCTGTTATTAGAGATAGAAAAATCATTTGTTCAAAGAAAAAGTACAATCCTGTAGAGAGTACAACTAGAGATAAAGCAGACAAGAAAAATACTGTTCCTTTTAATTTTAAGAACTGCTCAAATGTAAACAGACCAATTAAAGCGATTGTTAGTGGAGTTATTAGTTCTGAAAAATAATTTGGCCCAATGCTAAGTTTTGATTCGTAAATAACCTCAGTGAATATGGGATATAAAGTTCCTAGCAATATAATCAGCAATATTGTCATCAAGAGAATATTGTTCAAAAGTAATAGGTAATTGATCGATCCAAATTTAGGCCAATTTCCTTTGAATATATCTTTTGAACTAAAGAACACAATAAATGAAACAAGAGTAAAGACTGAGAGAATTCCTAAAAGAAAAATCCCTCTATCTGGATCTGCTGCAAAAGAATGAACACTATTGAGAATGCCTGACCTCACAATAAAGGACCCGAATACAGAAAGTAAAAAAGTAATTATTGAGAGGAAGACCATCCAAGAAAGCATAATTTTTGTTCTGCTATATATAAGGCTGTGTGAAAAAGCTGTGCCTGCAATCCAAGGCATCAACGACACATTTTCTACAGGGTCCCAAAACCAGTAACCGCCCCACCCTAGCTCATAATAGGCCCAAATTGATCCTAGTAGAATTCCGAGTGTAAGCGTAAACCATGAAATGCTTGACCATGCCTTAATGATTGAAAATAATTCTTTTGAAAAAACTCCAGAAGCTCCAGACATTACAAAACAAAATGTTATGGCGTAAAAAACATACCCTGAAAATATTAAAGGCGGGTGTATTGCCAGAAGGGGATCTTGTAACAAAGGATTTAAGTCTGCTCCATTAATTGGGGGATTAGAAAGTATATAAAAAGGATTAGAAGCTGTAGCGATAAATAGTAGATATAAAAAAAGAATTGATAGTGCATAAAAATTTGATTGCATTATCTGGTTCTTATTTCTAATAAAATAATTTGAAAAAGTTATGGATAAGCTTAAAAGCACAATCATTAATAAAAATGATCCTTCATGAGCCCCCCAAAAAGCTGAAATTTTATAATAAACAGGCAAAAGAACATTTGAATTTTGTGCAACATATAAGAATGAAAAATTATCATTGAGGAACTGAATTACCAAATAGGCTGAAGCTGTAAGCAAAACTGCCGAAATAAAAAATATGAGGCGTCGTGCAAGTTCATGTTTATGAACGAAGGAGAAATAGGCCCCTAATAAAGACCCTATTGTTGCACCCCAAAGCAACGCATTACCAATGAAATCTACTGATATATCAGTCATAACTTTCAAGCTTTACTGGCATATAGTTCTCATCATGTTTAGCCAAGATCTCTACCGCCCAAAAGGAGTTTCCCTCAGTTAAGTATCCACTAGCTACTACACCGCTATTTTCTTTAAATAAATTTGGCAAGACGCCGACGTATACAACATCAATCGAATTTTCGAAGTCCGTAACAGTAAAAGTTACTACAAGATCTTCCCCCTCAACTCTCTGCAAACTTCCCTTCTCTACCATGCCTCCTAACTTAAATTTTTGAACAGTATTATATTCTCCTGAAAAAATTTGAGTTGGGGTTAAATAGAGATCTATATTTTTTTCTAAAGCCTTGATTATAAAGAAAACTATCAAAGCAACTGATGCCAAAGATAGCAGTATTAAATAAATTTTATTTGCTCTATTTCTTCTAATCATGTTCCTCATCTCTTAAATCTTTTAACTTATTAAAAAGTGTACCTCTGGAGACGACAACAAGGATCGACATAGATAGTAATGTAATCGCATAGCAGATAAATACGAGCTCAAGACTATCCATGATCCCTCCAAATTTCTTTTTTTGATGGAGCTCTCAACAAAATCTCAAATTGTATATTTCGCAAAAAAATTGATAGTGAAATAAACATAAAAGCGATAAGCATTAATGGTAAGGCATACAACATTTCACCATCAATGCTGCTACCAGAAGTTGTAATACTGGGACCTTGATGAAGGGTGTTCCACCAATTAACAGAAAACTTAATGATTGGAATATTTATTGCGCCAATGATACTCAATATCGAGATTATTTGATCTGCAATTTGTCTTGTTGTAAAAGATGTTTTCAAAGCCAGGAGGCAAACATATTGAATCAACAAAATAAATGTTGATGTAATTCTTGCATCCCATACCCAATAAGTCCCCCAAGTAGGTTTTCCCCAAATTGATCCCGTAATTAAAACAAGGGCAGTAAAGATAAGACCGATGCTAATAGCTGAATTTAAGAAGATTGCAGAAATTTTTGTTCTCCAAACTAAGTAAATGAAACCATTAACAGCAAGAAATAAATATATTAGTTCTGACATTATTGCACTTGGAACATGCACAAAAAGTATTCTGTAAACCTCTGATTGAACACTATCGGATGGCAATATAAATAAACAAATATAGCTCATTATAAAAAATCCAAATAAGCCAGCTAGAAGAGCTTTATTTGCAAAGAAATTGCAAAACTTATATACCCTTTCTAGTAAAAAATATTTTGCTACATACTTATACATTGTTATCTAATTTGTATTTTTATTACCTCTACAACTAATAAATTTATAAACACGATCGAAAAAACAAAATATGCCATCAAAAAGTAGAAATTTGGATTCCACTGACCACTAATGAATAAGCCTTCTATTAGAAAAATAAAAGGAACGAGAAATGGAATAATAATAAGCGCATTTAAAGAATTATTTTTTCTAATTGAGACGATACTACCCAAATTAAAAAAAGGACTAAGAGTAAGAAGGCATGCCAAATAGGAAACTGAAAACTGTGCTAAAGAAAGATTTTGAGGCAAGCCACTGAATAAAAGGCCAATTATCAACATAGGGAAAAAAACAAAAACAGTTTGTATGAGCAATTTTGAAAGCACATAACTTATAAGATTCTTATCTTCAAATAACATTTGTTCTATAGCTCCACTTTCAAAATCGTCCTTATATGATGATTCTGAAATTATGAATACTGTTATAAACGATGAGATGAATACGTTTGCAAATTTAAAGTCGTCTGGTAAACCTAAAGCAATAAAAATTACAAATACTATTGAATAAATTGATAAGGGTAAGTAAATATTTTTTGGAATATTGAAAAATAAGAGAAATTCTCTTTTTAAAAAATTATTCACCCAGGTCCTCCAAGTGAACTTTTGTGCTGTTACTGATTGTCTCTTGATGGTTGCTTAAAAGTATCGTTCCTTTATTTTTAATATGCTGGAAAAATATCTCTTTAATTGTAGTTACAGAATCTGTATCAAGTCCTGAAAAAGGCTCATCCATAATCCATAATTTTGTTTGCGATTGAAAAATTCTTAACAATGCTATTTTTCTTTTTTCTCCAAAAGATAAATTATTTATCTTTTGATTTCTCAAATGAAAAATATTCATCTGTTTTGCAAGCGTTTTATCAATATTCATTATGTTCAATGAAAAATTCTGCTTAAAAGTAAGTTCCTCTATTAGGGCATTTTGATGTCCTAAATAGGCGATTGAATTATCTTGTGAACTTGAAATAGACAAATTATTTGATATTTCTCGGCAGAGTATTTTTAGTATTGTTGTTTTTCCCGAGCCATTTCTTCCTCTAATCTCAGTAATCTCATTTAAATTCACCCTCAAGCTAAATTTTTTAAAAATACACTTTTCATCAACCTTGTAATTTAGATTATTTATTATCGCTAGAGCTTTCATAGTTAAAAATTAATCGAAAGAAAATGGGTCGAACATTAATACTTTTTATATACGTTTAAATATGGCTATTCCGCTAAAAATCAATGTTTTCAAAAATATTCATAGCCCCAAACTTCTTCTATGTTATTATCTTATACTCCAATTATAAAAGAGGGTCACATGAGATTGATAATAATTTATTTACTTACATTTTTTGTATTCGCAAATGACTATTTTCCTGGTGATGATTGGGAAGTGCGAGATGGAAGTTCATTGGGTCTTAATGAAGCTAAAATTGATAAACTTTTTAAGTTAACTTTTGAAGATTCTGCGACTATGTCAGCAGTACTTATTAAAGACGGTTACATTGTTAAAGAAAGGCATGCAGATGGATTTGACCAAAATTCATATGGAACATCTTGGTCAACAGCAAAAAGTTTCTATGCTGCATTAATTGGAATTTCACTTGATAAGGGTGAGATTCAAAGTCTAGATGAACCAGTTGGAAATTACATTGATTCATATAACCGCGATGGGAAAGAGAATATTACAATTAGACAGATCCTGAATATGACAAGTGGGCTTGAGTTTCCAAGTCACGAGCACGAAATGATGTTTTTTGAAGAAAATCACCTTGAGTATGCTCTTGAAGTTGGAGTTGAGAGTACTCCAGGAGAAAAATTCCAGTATAACAATGTTAATTCAATGCTTATGGGTGAAATTTTAAAAAGTGCTACTGGTAAAACTGCTAAAGAGCTCATAGAAGAAAGAATCTTTAGCCAAATAGGTATTAGAGACTACACAGCTTGGGTAGATAGTGCTGGTAATACATTAACTTACTGCTGCTTAGATATGTCAGCTAGAGATTACTCAAAATTTGGCTTACTTTTTTCTAGAGATGGTAAATGGAATGATAATCAGATTATCTCAGAGGATTACGTTGAAGAATCTTTACAGCTTTATTGGGGAAAAACACCAAGTATGGGTTGGAGTCATAGTGATACACGAGGCTATAGCTTGCAGTGGTGGATATCAAAATATGATGACGACGCAAAGATATATAACACCAGCGGAAAATTTGGACAATTTGTATTCATAGATAAAGAAAGAGATATTATTTTTACTAGAATCACAAAATATTATCCTAGTGGAGGCCAGGTTCAAAAATTTGGTGCTCTTTCTTACCTAAAATTTCTTGGAAGCGTGAATGCTGCCATAGGTGTTTCACGAGTTTTATATAACCTCGGTTTGATCAGCTTTAACGATGGGAGTGTTCAAACTCCATATACTCTTGAAGAGGGTGAATCTAATGAGTTTTACGAAAACTATGTAGAAATTGTTGAAGCAATGGCTGATCTTGAAGATTAATAAATGAAAAGACTTCTCCTCTTATTTGGAACTATCGGTTGGCTGCATGCTGATACAAAAATAAATAACGAAGTCTTAGATCAATTGATACAGTTGCTTGAAAATGATAGTGCAACACAATCATTAATTATTTCAAATGATGAAAGAATTATTCACGAATATTATGCAAATAATTACAATCAGAATAATTTAGCAACCTCTTGGTCTATTGCTAAAACCTTTTATGCCGCTCTCATTGGAGTAGCTATTCAACAAGACCTAATCGATCACTCTGATTTAGAAAAACCGATCAGCTACTTTGTACCAGAACTTAAATTTGATTCAAAATCCGACATCACCCTCTATAACATCCTAGCAATGAAAACAGGACTTGAAATTACCGAGTATTTAAATGAAGAAATGTTTTTCTCTATTAATAACTTAGATTTTGCAATGAATGTAGATCCAAAAGAAGAGCAAGGAAATGTTTATGAATACAACAATGTAAACACAATGCTTCTAAATCCTATAATTGAATCTATTTTTGGCCTTACACCACATGAAGTTTTAATTTCTGAAATCTTTAATCCTTTAAACATCAAGGATTATGGCCTCTGGAAAGATTCTGCTGGCAATGATATGACCTATTATGGTGTTGACTTAAGGCCAATCGACTTTATGAAATTTGCTCACCTTGTAATGAATAACGGAAAACAAAATGGCGTTCAGATCATTGATGAAAAGTTCATGTTTGACTCAATCCAGCCTATCTCAAAGGGAACTGGTGAATGGTTTGGTCTACATTGGAGTGTTAGAAAATTTAATGAAAGCAAAACTCTTGTAGGGCTAGAGGTCACAGATGGACAAACGATGTTCCTAATACCAGAAGAGCGATTGGCTATGGTGAGGTTCACAAAATACTTCCATAACCGCGATAAAGGACATCAAGTTAAGTTTGGTCCCCTTGAATACTTATTATGGATGCCATACTCATGGATAAAATATATAACTACCTTGGTTGCTGCGGAGACCGCTCCAGGAGTTGAACCGGTTGATGATCCAAGTATAAATTTTCCAGACACAAAATCTCTTGGGGTCTCTGAGCTAAATTGTCCTTTTACTGCTCCAGATGAATGTTATGGGGTGAACAAAATACAAGATCTTTTTTTTGGTTTAGGGAAATCTGCTACCACTTTAAAATAACCTTTCCTGCTTTACCTTGATTTAATAAATCAAAGGCTTTTTTATATTCACTGTAATGAAACTCATGCGTTATTACATTTTTTATATCAAGGCCAGATTGAAGGAGAGCTAAGCCTTTATACCAAGTTTCAAAAATTTCCCTTCCATAAATTGCCTTGATATTTAATGCTTTGAAAATAATTTCAGAAATATCCAGATTAATTGGGTTGCTTGGAAGGCCAAGAAGCGCAATATTACCACCCATCATCATGTTTTGTATCATATCTTTAAGGGCTATCTCCGATCCTGACATTTCAAGACCTACATCAAAACCCTCTCTTAAACCCATTTCCTGCATCTTGTCTTTAATGCTTGATTTTGATGGGTTTAAAACTTCAGTTGCACACACTTTTTTTGCTAATTTTAATCTTTCATCATTTATATCTGTAAGGAGCACATTTCTAGCTCCAACATGAATGGCTATTGCAGCAGACATTATTCCAATTGGCCCGGCACCAGTTATTAGTACATCTTCACCAGCCAGGTCAAAAGATAAAGAAGCGTGGACTGCATTTCCAAATGGATCAAGAATTGACCCAATTGAATCATTAACCTCATCAGGTAGTGGAACAATATTGGATTGAGGAACACATACAAATTCAGCAAAAGCCCCATTTCTATCAACACCCAAATTAATGGTATCAGGATCTAGATGTAACCTTCCAGCTCTAGCATTTCTACTCCTATTGCCTACAATATGTGACTCAACAGATACACGTTCACCAACTTTAAATCTATCAACATTAGTCCCAACTTTGTGGATAGTTCCCATGAATTCATGTCCAAGAGTAAGAGGAGGTTTTATCGTTTTGCTTGCCCAAGAGTCCCAATTCCATATGTGCAAGTCTGTTCCACAAATGGCCGTTGATTTTACTTTTATGAGTACGTCATTGTCGCCAACCTTTGGCACCTCAACATCTTTAAGATGTAATCCAATTTCTGCTTTATCTTTAACTAATGCTTTCATATAACCTTTAAATTTGTTCCAACTTTTTGAAATATTTTAATCGCTTTATCAAGTTCTTCTACAGTATGTTCGCTATTTATTTGTAATCGAATCCTAGCCATTCCCTTAGGAACAACAGGAAATGAAAACCCAACAGCGTAAATGCCATTCTTTAATAGTTCTTCAGACATTCTTTGTGCAATATTTGCGTCACCAAGCATTACAGGAGTAATTGGGTGTTCATCACCTAAAATGTTGAATCCCAATGATTTCATCTGCTTTCTAAAATAAATGGTGTTTTTAAAAATTCTTTGTCTTCTTTCTGGCTGCTCTCTGACCAGCTCAAGTGCTTTCAAGGTTGCTTTCACGATTGATGGAGAAAGTGCATTTGAAAAAAGATATGGTCTCGATTTCTGCTTTAATAATTCCACAACACCTTTTTTTGCACAGATGAATCCCCCTGAAGCACCACCAAGCGCTTTGCCAAGCGTTCCTGTAAGAAAATCGATTTTTCCCTCCAATCCAAAATGTTCAGCTGACCCCTTACCCGAATTACCTACAAATCCAGTCGCATGACAATCATCCACCATTATAAGAGCCTCATACCTCTCAGCGAGCTCAACAATCTCTGGCAGCTTTGCGTAAGTGCCGTCCATCGAAAATACCCCATCAGTAACTATTACTCTGTATCTAGAATTTTTTGCTTCATTTAATTTTTCTTCAAGGCTCACCATATCACTATGTTCATATCTCAACCTCTTAGCCTTACAAAGCCGAATTCCGTCAATTATTGAGGCATGGTTTAGAGAGTCGCTTATAATTGCATCTTCTGGCCCAAATAATGGTTCAAATATTCCTCCATTTGCATCAAAGCATGCGACATAGAGAATACAATCCTCGTAGCCAAGAAATTCACTCAATTCTTTTTCAAGTCGTGTATGAGCATTATTTGTTCCACAGATAAATCTTACCGAAGCCATCCCATAACCATCTTCATCAAGGGAATTTTTTGCAGCCATGATTACATCCTGGTTGCTTGCTAGACCTAAATAATCATTTGCGCAGAAATTTAAAACTTTAGACCCATCGTTTAAAGTGACTTTTGTGCCTTGGGGTGATGAAATTAGCCTTTCCTCTTTAAAAAGGCCGTCAGATTTAATACTTTTTACCTCTTTATTGATTGAGGAATAAAAACTTTTAGTCACAAACAGATTATAATAAAAAACTCAAAAAACTGCGCATGTTAAAAAGAACAAAAATTATTGCAACAATTGGCCCCTCAACAAAGTCAAAAAATTCAATACTAAAACTTTATAAAAAAGGTATGAATGTTGTGAGGGTAAATATGTCTCATGCATCACATCAAGAGCTTGAAGAAATAGTCAAGAATGTAAGGTTTATCAATAAATCACTTACGTGTGCTATTGGAATAATGGTTGATACGCAGGGTCCTGAAATTAGAACAGCTAAGAACTCTGAGGTTTTAGAGCTTGTTAAGGGTGAACAAATCATCTTAAGCTCAAAGAAAACAAAAGATATGAAGAAATCTCTTCAAATTGATAATTTGAAGTATGTAAAAGGTGTTAAGAAAAATGGAAGAGTATCTCTTGATAATGGATCAATAGACTTGAAAATAACAAGAGCCTCTAAAGAAAAAATATATTGCGATGTTCTGGATAGTGGACAGATTAGTGGAAGAAAACATGTGAATTTTCCTGGGGCAACAATTAGTCTACCAACAATAACAGATAAAGATAAAAGAGATCTTAAATTTGCGGCTTCTTTGGGCGTAGATTTTGTTGCTCTTTCATTCTGCCGAACCAAAAATGATATTAATGATCTTAAAAAAACTTTGAAGTCATTTAAAAAAGAAATTGAGTTATTTGTAAAAGTTGAAGATCAACAAGGGTTATCAAATCTTGAGGATATAGTTAGTAGCTCTGATGGGATTATGGTAGCAAGGGGGGACTTGGGTATAGAGACTGATATAACTAACCTGCCATACACTCAAAGAAAAATGATAAAAGTGGCTGCAAAACACGGGAAAAAATCGATTGTTGCGACTCAGTTGCTTGAGTCAATGATACATAATCCACACCCCACAAGAGCAGAGGTTTCTGACGTTGCAAATGCAGTATATGAAGGCGCAGATGCACTTATGCTCTCTGCTGAGACAGGTATTGGCCAACATCCATATGCTTGTGTAGCTTATTTGAAGGATATTGCAATCAATGCAGAGCGATCTGAAACACTTCTTTTTCCATCGTTGACCAAGCAAAAGACTGATTGGCATATTCTTGCTTCTACGTCTGTAAAGCTTGCTGAAAAGATAAATGCAGAAGCAATTCTAGTTTTAACTCGAAGTGGTTTTACAGCTAACTTAATTTCACTAGCAAAACCGAAGCTGCCAGTGTTTGCAGTAACAAATGACAGCGATACACATTCTCGTTTATCAATATGCTCATCTGTACAAAACATTCACTTGAGGTTTCAAAAAAATCATGAAAAAACAATTGAATCTGCTTTTTCAAAAATTAAAAAGAGCTTTAATTTTAAAAAGAATAGTAAGTTTGTTGTCATTTCAGGTGTATTTTCTGATATATATGCAGACGCAATACAAGTAAGGTTTCTAAATTAATGTTATTCAAAAATCTTCCAGATCAAACGCCCTTCCAGCTTTTTGAACAATACTATCAAGATGCTGAAAATAATAACCAGCCTATTGCTGAGGCTGGCTGCATTTCATCTGTAGACAAAGATGGAAAACCACATTCACGCTTTGTAAATTTTAAATATTTTTTTGAAGATAATCTTATTTTCTTTTCAAGTTATAGCAGTAATAAAGCTGAGGACTTTAAATTAAATCAAAACGTAGCAATAAATTTTTGGTGGTCAAATACAAATGTTCAGATAAGGCTTGAAGGGCAAATATCAAAATGCTCTGTAAAATTTTCAGACGAACATTTCTATGGACGAGAGGTTGGAAAAAACATAGCTGCAATTGTGTCTAATCAATCCAGAGAAATAGAATCCTATGAAATGCTTGAAGCAAAATATGAAAAAATTAAAAGCGATATAGAAGAGGGAAGATTAGATGGAATCAGACCTGAAGACTGGGGTGGTTTTCAAATCTCCGTTAGCTACTTTGAATTTTGGGAAGCTAATAATGACAGATTAAACTATCGTGAGTGTTATTCGTTAGAACAAGGTGAGTGGCGTAAATTTTTTCTTCAATCCTGAGCTTCCTCAAGTTTAACTAGCAACTCTGGATTTATTTTATTTGTATTTAAGTAAACAACCCAGTGTAGGTGTGGTCCTGTAACTCTACCTGTTGAGCCAATTTCTCCTATTTTTTCAGCTTTTAAAACAATATCACCTTCCTCAACAAGCCATTTATTTAAATGGCTATATGAAGTAAATAAGCCACCGCCATGATCAAGAATTATAAATTTACCACTATAAAAATGTTGATCAACAAGTATCACTGTTCCATCCATTGGAGCTATAACTGGATCTCCCTCCACCCCATCAATATCAAGCGCTAGATGTGGAGAGCGAGGCTGATCATTTATGTATCTTTTTTTCCCAAACTTGCTTGTTATGTAATTGTCAACTGGAGATATAAATTTAAATGTAAAATCCAATTGAGGTGATTTTTTAGAAACGAGTTCACGCACTATTCTAGCTTCATTATTAGCTCTTTCTGTGTCCTCAGGACTTAGATTTACTAAAGCGTCATTTTCGATTGTTATTCTTGATTCTCCATAATCTAGAGGAAAAACTTTTATTTTTTGATTTCCAAATTTAAATACTGTCTCTTGTGTGACATAAGGTAATCCAATGGCTCTATAATTGCTCCCATTCTTTTTGATAAGATATCCCTCAGCATTTGGATAGTCATCAATGTATAAAATATGCCCCGAATACCCTTTAAATACGTCAAGGTAGTCAACTGACTGCTTTTTTTGAAGTGACTCACACCCAACAAAGGTTAAAAGTATAAAAAGAGTTCTAATTTTCATTAATTTTAGCCAACATTAGCCAAGTCTCAATTACTGTATCAGGATTTAATGACATTGACCCAATATTTTGCTCTAACAACCATAGAGCTAAATCGCTATGATCAGATGGGCCTTGACCACAAATTCCAATATATTTATTTTTTTTATGGCAAGCATTGATTGACATTGAAAGCATAGATTTTACTGCATCATCCCTTTCATCAAATACATCAGCAACTAAGGAAGAATCTCTATCAAGACCTAAAGTTAGTTGCGTCATATCATTAGAGCCAATTGACATACCATCGAAATATTCTAAAAACTCATCTGCAAGTACTGCATTTGATGGCAATTCTGACATCATAATAATCTTTAGATCATCTTTTCCAGATTCAAGGTCATTCTGTTTTAAAAGCTTTATTACTTCCCTAGCCTCATCAAGGGTCCTAATAAACGGAATCATTATTTGGACATTTCTTAAACCCATATCATTTCTGACTCTCTTAATAGCCATACATTCCAATTCAAAACATTCTCTAAAAGATTCTGATATATATCTTGCAGCCCCCCTAAAACCGAGCATTGGGTTTTCCTCTTTGGGTTCAAAAATTTTGCCTCCCAATAAATTTGCATACTCATTGGATTTGAAATCTGACATTCTGACAATAACAGGTTTAGCATGAAAAGCTGCAGCTATTGTTGCAATACCCTCAGATAGTCTCTGCACATAGAAATCTACTGGTCCTTTATATGCTGAAATTCGTTTACTAATTTCTATCCTAAGCTTATTGTCCAGATCAGATAATGATGTTAATGCTTTTGGGTGTATACCAATCATTTTATTGATGATAAATTCTAGTCGAGCTAGTCCTACTCCCTCATTAGGAATTCTTGAAAAAGTGAATGCTCTATCAGGATTACCAACGTTCATCATTAATTTTGTTGGAATCTTTGGAAGGTTTGAAATCTCTGTTTCTAAAATTTCAAAATCTAGTAATCCCTCATATACTTTTCCAACTTCTCCCTCTGAGCAACATACTGTAATGCTCTGGTCATTCCTTAAAACTTTTGTTGCATTATTTGAGCCAACAATGGCTGGTATGCCAAGTTCTCTAGCAATAATTGCTGCATGGCATGTTCTTCCACCACGATTAGTTACTATTGCCGAAGCCTTTTTCATTACCGGCTCCCAATCAGGATCAGTCATATCTGCTATCAAAACATCACCCTCATTAATTTGATGCATATTTCTAGGATCGTTAATAATTTTAGCTTTTCCCGAACCAATCCTTTGTCCAATACTTCTGCCAGTTATTAAAATTTTTGTTTTTTCTTTTAGAATATATTGCGAGAGCATTGTCTCCTTTTTGCTATGCACCGTCTCGGGTCTCGCCTGAAGGATATAAATTTTCCCATCCACTCCATCCCTGCCCCACTCAATATCCATTGGTTTTTTGTAATGCTTTTCAATAATCATGGCAGATTTAGATAAATTAATAATTTCTTCATCGGTTAAAGAGAATCGACCTTGATCGCTTTTTGGGACTCTAATAGTTTTGACAGATGCTTCAGCTTTTTTTCCTTTTGCAAAAATCATTTTTTCTGATTTTTCTCCTAGGTTCTTTCTAATTATTGGAAATTTGCCATTTGATACAGCTTTCTTGAAGACATAAAATTCATCAGGGTTAACTGAACCTTGAACTATTGTTTCTCCTAGACCATATGATGAATTTATAAAAACTACATCTTCACATCCTGATTCAGTGTCCAGGGTAAACATTACACCTGATGCACCCAGATCACTCCTAACCATCTGCTGAAATCCGACAGAAATAGACACATGTAAGTTATCAAAACCTTGATGAGCTCTATAAGATATAGCTCTGTCAGTATAAAGAGATGCATAAACCTTTTGCATTGCCTCTAGCAAATTTTTAAATCCAGTAATGTTTAGATAGGTTTCTTGTTGTCCTGCAAAAGAAGCAGACGGAAGGTCTTCGGCTGTAGCAGATGACCTAACGGCAAATGATAATTCTGCCCCTTTAGTTAAATTTTTGTAAGCTTGAAAAATTTGATCCTCAAGCTCTACCGGAATTGTTCCTTTAAGAATTAATCTTCTAATTGCTTTTCCTGCATTAGCTAAATCTTTAATAGAGCCTAAATCAAGTTCATTAAGAATTTTTTTAATTTTGTCGTCGATATTATTTGATTCAATGAATAATTTGTATGCTTCTGAAGTGGTTGCAAAGCCATCAGGCACATTTATACCAAGGGTGGATAAGTTATTGATCATCTCTCCAAGAGATGCATTTTTTCCTCCTACCTTATCAATATCATTTAAAGATATATCAGAAAATTTGGAGATGTATTTTTGTTTCATGGCCCACAGATATCTTAAAACATATTTAATTTTATATTATATAAAAAAAGGGCAAGCGAAAGCTTGCCCTAAAAAATTACCTTTAATCAAAAAGAAAGAACCGCTTCAACTCCAATAATTTTTCCAGGCATTAGTGGTGAAAAAGAACCCCAACTTACTGGGCTAACGTTTCCGTGCTTAACAGAATCATTCAAATTCTTACCATAAATACCAAAACTTAAGTTTTCGGATGGCGAATAGAAGTCTACACCTAAATCTAGAATATTTTGCTCGCCAATCATCCCTAAATTATTATCCGAGTAAGCGACCTCATCCCTATAGGCATAAGCGACTCTTGCGCTTGCTGACCAATTTGCAACCATGAAATCCCTTGATAATCCAAGTGAATAAGTTAAATCTGCAGCTCTTGGGAGCATAAGGTTGAGATCTACTGAGTCAACAACCCCATCTTGTGAGATGTCATAAACCACTTTATCATAGCCTGCATCAAGAGTTCCAAGTGAAGCATTAAATACAAAATCATTTTGAAGAAGAAGGACTACATCTGCTTCGAAACCACTTATGGTAGCGTCCCCTGTATTTTTAATATACTGAACTGGTCCTGCAGGCCCAGCTTCATTTAAAGTTCTTTGCATATCTGTAAGCTCAGAAGAGAAAAATGCGAGATTTAGTCTTCCATTGTTTAAGATTCTCTTCATTCCAACTTCTAAAGTCTGTAATTTTTCCTGATCAAATGGTCCAGGCCCTTTATCAGGCGTTAATTGAAGAATTGCAGTATTTCTCATGTTGTAACCACCAGATCTGTAACCATCTGCAACATATCCATATATCGTAGTATTATCATCAGGAAAATATGTTAGGCCAATCCTTGGTGATGTACTGCTCCATGAATCATTATCTATGAAATCTCTGACACAGCCTCCTAAAAATATTTGGCAACTTGCATCTGAGGTTCTTTGAATAAGTGAAGGGTCTCTGCCTGCAAGAAAATAAATATTTCTTGGTGCATCAAGAATGCCCGCTGCTAAAGCTGCTGCTCCTGCAGATAAAGAAGCCACTGATACATTTTTATCTTCCTCGGTACTTCTGATACCAAGATCCAGAACTAAATTATCTCCAATTGGAAACTCTGCAGTTGCAAAGAACGCTGTTGAATCAACACTCAGATCTCCGCCACCATTCCACTCAGTTCCACCAAGTGTGTTAGGTAAGATACGCATCTCATGGTAAGTTAAATCTCTTGTATAAGAGTAATATCCAGCAAGAAGATCCATATTACCAAAACTGCCATTAAACCTAATTTCATATGTTGATGATTCGTCTTGAGTTTTTGCAGGGGCGTGAAAAATAAATAGTCGTGTACCATCTATATCACCCATAGCTTCACTTTCAGTAGTGCTTGAGCCATATAGGTAAGTGATCTGGCCATCCCCAAGCATGACATCCTGAACTGCTTTTATCGTAAGTGTTTCTGTATCTTGTTCAATAAATCCTTTCTCATTGATGCTAAGATCAAACGAATCTCTATCTTGAATAAGCCCAAAACATTGAAGGTCTGTAGGCACCAGAGAGAAACACTGAGAAGAGGCTCCATCTCCAGATGTTTCTTGCGTGGAATATTTTACATTGATATTTAAACTATCAGTTGGGTCGGCTACAACAGTGCCTCTGAACATTGTATTTTCGTGAGCCCCATGATGTGTATTATCAAAGCTGTTATTAAACCAACCCTGATTATCATTGATATACAGGACACCTCTAACCTTAATAATGTCTGAAACAGGTCCGCCTGATGCAAATTGCATCATGCTGTTGGTTGCACCAGGGCTACCAAATCCGTCCATTGCTAGCCTAACTTGTGATTCCCATTCATCGCCAGGATTTTTGGAGTTAAGAAGAACTGCTCCTCCAATAGCATTCTTTCCGATTATTGTGCCTTGTGGTCCTCTAAGAATTTCCACACTGGCCAAATCGAAGCTATCCATTACTGTTCCATTTCCTACGTATACTCCGTCAACTATCATTGCAACAGGTGATTCGATTGAAGCTATGGAAGAGTTATGGCCTAGGCCTCTTATTTGAAAGTTTGGTACACCTCTTTGAGTTCCTATGTCATCAAGTGATACGTTAGGAACAGAGACAAGTTCGGTAATATTTCTTACTTTTTGAACTTCAAGCTGCTCAGAAGAAAGCGCAGTCACAGCCAGAGGCACTTCCTGTTCGGATTCCTCTTTTTTACGTGCTGTTGTTATTACTTCTTCAATTAATACTGATGCTCTTTCGTCTTGCGCGTGAACAACATTTTGCTCTACAAAAATGTAAAAGAGTGTAAATGATAAAAAGATTTTGATTAAATTTTTCATGTAGCCCCCTAATAAAAAACTTACGAATTCATTATATTTCACATTTCTTGAGATTAACAATAAACTTAAATTTCTTTATTTTGGTTTTCAAGAAAAAGAACATTAACGAATATAAACTGAAGGAGAACTTTATGGAAAAATTTGCGAATTGTGTAAGATGCTGTGTTAAAGAAGGCTGTGAAGAAAAATATCTAGAGATGGTTAACAGTTGGGGTATGGCTGAGGGCCAAGAGCGTGCCTATACGGTAAAAACAGGGGACAGAGAATATATCTTTTTTGGAGTTTGGGATTCTGAAGAGAGTCTCATTAATGCAAGGTCAGAAATGATAGGAAACCTCGATAGTATAAGGGATTTTCTGGAGGAGCTATCTAAAGACCTAGGGGTAACTGAACCACGGAGTGGCTTTATAAAATCTTCAATTAATCCTTAAAAAATAAATGGCGGAGAGAGAGGGATTCGAACCCTCGAGACAGTTGCCCGTCTAACACCTTAGCAGGGTGCCGCTTTCGACCACTCAGCCACCTCTCCGGACCAAATATAATACAGGAATTACTCTGCTCCTTCGACCTCTCTTCGGAATAATGATAATCGTTCTTCTGAAAAGTCGCTGCAAAAGTTGTAAGGTGGACCGGGATTTTCAAATTCAGAAAATTGTCTTACAGCTATCCAGCCTAATAAACAACGCTCTTTTATTTCTAAAGTAGAGTCGGATTTTAAATCGTTGATTAAATCTACTGGATTCACTGGATTGTTGACCATTTGGATCAGGTTGTCATTTGGATTATCTAGCCTTAAATACGCTTGGCTATCAAGAGAGAATTTCTCCCAATTTTTTTGTTTTCCAAATGCATTTGGGTTTCCATACTTAGCAATATTTGCCCAAAAAGTCATCATTTGTTCGCTCAGAGAATTACGGCCAGCTGCTGAGGAATCTGGGAAAAGGATGGGCCTCACATACCATGGAATTTGCTCCATATTAAAAGTTTGTGCTATAAATGGAATCTCTAAACCGTGTGCTGCTCCCAAGAAAAGACTATAGTCCCCAAGAGGTCCGTCTCTTTGTTCATCCCAATCAAATCTGTATGAATATAAATTAGCATTTGATTTAGCCATTCTTCTTAAGGGCTCTTCCGCTCCCCTATATCGCCAAATATCACTTCTATATTTATTCCAGCTCTTAAAATTTTCTTTACTTCTGAGAAGACTCCTTCTTAACTCCAGTGTTGTGTCAAAAAAGTAATCAGATCTTATGTACCAGTAATTCATTTCATCTCTATTTGTGCCTGCAATTACCACAAGGTTAGGGTCTATATTTTCTAATGATTTATAAAGCCCCTCTTTTGGAATTACTATGTCATCTCTGACCGATATAGGAGTAATTGGATAAGGGTGTGCTTCTGCAGTAGAAATATATTTGTTATATACCTGCTCAGAACTTAAATTTCTTAAAAATGAAACAATTTCTTGGGTATCAGTTAAATATTTTATATCTTCTTCAAATATTTTTTCTGAGGATAATTCAGAATTTTTTGTGGCAAAGTCTACAGAATGTGTTTGCACGTAACCCGACTGGCTGATTGCCTTCTCAAATAACCCTTTGGCCAAAGGTGATGCCAACAACGTTAACACATTATGTCCTCCAGCAGATTCACCAAAGACAGTTATATTATCTGGATTGCCCCCAAAAGATTTGATATTCCTATTTGTCCAATTCAGCGCCTCAATGATATCTAAATGTCCAAAATTTGAAGTTTTATCTAACCCAGAAGATGTCTCACGAATAAAATCCGATGAAAACCACCCAAAAACTCCTAGACGATAATTTATTGTTACGACAATGACATCTCTTTTTCTTGCTAGATTTGAAAAATCATAGGAACTACCTGATCCCCAAATATTTGATCCCCCATGTATCCAAAACATCACAGGCAAATCATTCTTTTCAAAATCAACATTATTTTTTGGTACATATATATTTAGATATAAGCAATCCTCATTACCACTTATAGTTCTTCTATCAATAAAGGAGCTTTCCACTTTTGGCTGCACACATTCATTTTTAAATTTTGATCCATCTACAACCTCGCTAGAACTGTAAGCTACTGGAGCTTTCCATCTCAAATCCCCAACTGGAGGTTGAGCGTAAGGAATTCCTTTAAAAGAAAAGTAATCTTCATGCTCTTCACCAACAACAGAAACTTGTGGTGCATCAACTTTGATATAATCCCTATCTTCAATCTCTAGGATAGTATTAGTACATGAGGCTAAGAATAAACAGATAATGGAGAGTTTCAGAATAAGCTTCACTATTCAATTTCCTTTAAAATCATTTTTGTAAGAATCTTTGCCTTTTCTTTAATTTTATTTGATTCGGGACTGCCTCCCTGGGCAAAATCATCTCTGCCGCCGCCCCTTCCATTAAATGATTCATTAACAAGCTGAATGATTTTTTTTGCTGTAAGAGATTTACTTTTGGAAGTAACAATGTAGGAGACCTTATCTCCCTCATTACTGACGTGTATGGAAAAAATATTTTCCTTATTATTATGTGATTTATCTGCAGCTCTTCTTAACATCTCCATTGAGGCATTTTCTTGAATAATCAATTCGCCATTATGCCCCTCCAGCTTAAATGATTCTGTTTCAATGATCGTGGCATTCAAGCTTTTTTCAGATTTTTTACTAGACTTAAGGCTTTTATTTTCTTTTATTAAGTTTTGTACCTTTTCAGGCAATTCCTCAGCTGGGGCATTTAAAATGCCTTCAATCTTTTTTAACAATTCTATTGCTTGCTTTGACTTTTTTACTAGATTCGAACCTGTAATTGCTTCTATCCTCCTTACACCTGCAGAGACTGATGTCTCGTTAGATATTAACAGCCCTCCAATTTCAGCTGTATTTTTAACATGTGTTCCTCCACAAAATTCTACAGAAAAATCACCGCCAATGTTTAAAACTCTAACATTATCACCGTACTTATCACCAAAAAAAGCTAAAGCACCTGTCTTTTTTGCATCTTCAAAAGACATTAATCTAATTTTTGTATGAACCTCTTTTTCAATTTGATCATTTACAAGATTTTCTATGTCTTGAATTTGCTCTGCGGTAAGCTTTTTTTCATATGAAAAATCAAACCTTAGCTTTTCTTCACTCACTAATGATCCTCTCTGCTGAACAGAGTCGCCTAATGTCATTCTCAATGCAGAATGCAACAAATGAGCAGCAGAATGGTTTCTCACAATATTTGTTCTTCTTTCCTCATTTACTGCAAGAGAATATTTTTTATTAACTTTTAATTGTCCATCTAAAACATTAATCTCGTGGAGATGGAAATCTCCTACTTTTTTACAATCTCTAACCTCTGCATAGCAATCTTTGTTTCTTATAGTGCCAGTATCTCCAATCTGTCCCCCTGATTCTGCATAAAAAGGTGTTTCAGAGAATATTCCAAAACCAACCTCAGATATATTTTCTACTTCTCTTCCCTCGAAATTAAAAAGTTTGATGCAATTGCTCTCAGCATTAAATTGATCATATCCTATGAAATCAGACTTAAGTTTATGGTCAACAACAATATCTTTAACATCAAACATGGAATTATTTTTTGATCCTGCTTTTTGAATTTCCATGAGTTCATTGAAACGCAGTAAATCAACTTTTAAATCTCTTTCGAAAGCCATGCTAGTTGTCAAATCAATTGGGAATCCATATGTATCATGCAATTTAAAAGCAATTTCACCATCAAACATGGCTTTACCTTTATTCGGAATATTTTGTTCAAACATTTTTACCCCTGCAGAAAGTGTCTTAAAAAAAGCGTTCTCCTCAGCTTTTAATTTTTCTTTAACTAGATCAATTTGCTTGAATTCTTCTACAAAGTCATGAGAAAGAAGACTCTCTAGATATACTAGATGGTCAGCTAAAAATGGTCCTTTCACTCCCATTTTATAGCCATGCCTAATCGCTCTTCTACATAATCTGCGAACAACATAACCCCTTCCCTCGTTCGCAGGGTAAATCCCCTCGGCCATTAGGAAAAAAATAGCTCTTATGTGATCAGCAATAACGTTTAATGACTGCTCATTAGGATCAGGAAAAAATGTTCTCATCTGATTTTTTAGATCTGCAAAAAAATCGATCTCAAAATTTGAACCAACACCTTGCATGACTGAGCAAACTCTTTCTAGACCCATTCCTGTATCAACACATTTATTTGGAAGTGGATGAAGGTTCCCTGTATTGTCTCTGTTAAATTCCATAAACACTAGATTCCAAATTTCTACATATCTTTCACCAGTATCACCCTTGCCAGGTGCACTCCCCTTATGCTTAGGTCCATAGTCATAGAAAATTTCTGAGCATGGACCACATGGGCCTGTATCACCCATAGCCCAAAAATTATCTTCTTCTCCAAGCCTTGATAGCCTGTTTGGATCAATGCCAATATTATTTAGCCAATAATCTTCTGACTCTTTATCATCTTTATATACAGTGATCCATAGCTTTTCTTTTGGGAGATTTAATTCTTCTGTTAAAAACTGCCATGCAAAATCAATAGCACCAGTTTTAAAATATTCTCCAAAACTAAAGTTTCCTAGCATTTCAAAGAATGTCTGATGTCTTGTCGTAAAACCAACATTCTCCAAATCATTATGTTTCCCACCAACACGCAAACATTTTTGTGATGATGTTGCAGAGTAATCTCTTGATTCTGCTCCTAGAAAGGTATCCTTAAATTGAACCATGCCTGCGTTTGTGAATAGGAGGCTTTCGTCACCAATCGGAACAAGACTACTCGATGCAACGATTTTATGATTGTTTTTTTCAAAGAAATTTAAAAATTTTTTTCTTAGTTCATTAAGTCTCATGTTTCAAATCTTGTTTAAATAATTTTGATTTCTCTACGTAGTGTTCAGCACTAAGTTTTAAAAACTGAATCTCATCTTCTGATAATTCTCTTACCACTTTTGCTGGACTGCCCATTATAAGACTATTTGCTGGGAATTGTTTGCCCTCAGTCACTAATGAGTTGGCTCCTAAAATGCAATTTTCACCAATAATTGAATTATTCATTAAAACACTGCCCATTCCAATAATGCTATTTTCTCCAATTTTAGAGCCATGCAGAATAACCTTATGACCAATAGTTACGTTTTTTCCAATATTAACTTTTATGCCTAAATCAGTGTGGATGACCGTATTGTCTTGAACGTTTGATCCCTGGCCAATTAAAATAGTATCGTTATCTCCTCTGATAGTCACATTGAACCAGACAGAAACATCTGCTTCTAAAACTACATCTCCAATAATGTCGGCAGAATCTGCAATCCATACTGTTTTTTTGTCTATTTTAGGTTTTAATTCGCCAAGGTTGTATATCATATGTCTATTATAATTATTTAATACATTTTATGAATTTTTGTTCTAAGTGCGGCTCTGCTAGGATTGAAAAAAAAATACCAGAGGGTGACACTCTTCCAAGATATATCTGTCAAGATTGTAGTGAGATTCATTACAGCAATCCAAATGTAGTTACAGGAGTCCTTCCAATCAATGATGCAAACGAAATACTTTTGTGCAGGAGGTCTATTGAACCAAGGTCAGGTTTCTGGACACTCCCAGCTGGATTTCTGGAAAATGGTGAAAGCATTGAGCAAGGCGCATTAAGAGAAACAAGAGAAGAAGCAAAACTCGAAGTAAATGACGTTAAACTATTCACAATAATTAGTGTGCCTAAGATAAATCAAGTGTATTCTTTTTTCATTGGAGAAATTGCAAATACAGATTTTGGCCCAACCCCTGAAAGTAGTGAAGTTAAACTTTTTCATGTCGATAATATACCTTGGGATGAACTCGCTTTTAGAACAGTAAAATTAACTATAAAACAATATCTTGAGCATGGGAGAAATTCATTTTTTAATAGAGTTCTTGATAACTAGCTTTTTTTGGCAAATTGATAAGCATTATCAAACATTTTAAACCAAGGTGACTCTTCCCCCCATTCCTTTGGTGCCCAAGAATATTGTTTGGTTAAAAATGTCCTCTCTGGATGAGGCATCATCATCGAAATGCGCCCATCGTTATTACAGACTCCTGCAATTCCATCTTTTGAGCCATTTGGATTGAATGGATAACTTTTTGCTGTTTGATGTTTTGGGTCAACATATTTTGCGATCACAGAGCTTGCAATTTCATCAATAAAGGCTGCTCTTCCTTCTCCATGTGAGACCATTACTGGCAGAACACTATTTTCCATTCCTTGAAAAAGAATTGATTTGGATTCCTCAATTTTTAGCTGAACAAGACGACATTCATACTGGTTGGAAAGATTCTTTTCAAAACTTGGCCAATTTTCTGCTCCAGGGATTATTTCAGCTAAGTTCGATAAGAATTGGCATCCATTGCAAACACCAAAAGCAAACTTTTTTTCGTCATCAAAAAATTTTTTAAATATTTTTCTAATTTTTGGGCGAAATAAAATTGAATTTGCCATTCCACGTCCTGCTCCCATCACATCTCCATAAGAAAAGCCACCAGGTATAATTAAGCCACTATAGCTATCAAGATCTTTTACTCTCCCTCCAAGCTCACTCATATGTAAATCCTCTACCTCAAAGCCTGTAAACATCAAGGCCTCAGCCATGTCGTAATGGCCATTAATTCCTTGCTCTCGCAACAAAGCTACTTTTGGTTTCTTTCCAAAAAATGAATTGGAAATTTTTGGAGTTTCAAATTCAAATTTGGGTGTGATGTATTTTGCAAACTTCATGAAGTTACTTTGCTCCTCATCAGCACAGGATTTATTGTCCCTTTCACATTGAATCTTATGTGACACACTATCCCAGGATTTAAATAATCGATTTACTTCAATTTCAAATAGATCTTCACTAAAGTTGGTTAATTTTATCTTTGAACCACTATTTTTTTTGGCAACCTCCTCGCAGAAAAGCTCTTTTTCTTTGAAATAATCTTTAACTTCTTTTAATGAATCATTAGAGACCTCAACCACCAAGCCTATTTCCTCGGAAAATAACTTTGGAATGATTTTGCTTTTATCAGATAAATTTAAATTTATATCTAGGCCATAATTACTACAAAAAGCCATTTCCAACAGTGTTGTAATGAGTCCTCCATCTGAAATGTCATGTAAGGCAAGAATTTTATTATTTCTTAGCAGCTTTTGTGTGGAATTAAATAATCTTTTGAGTTGTCCAGGTTTCTCAATATCTGGCGATTCACCTCCATAAAGACCATAAGTCTGGTATAAGCAACTCCCCCCCATTCTAAAATCACTATCATTTATCCAAATGTGCAGAAGAGTCGAATCTTTATTTGAGAGCTCAGGAGTTACACTGTGGCGCAAATCTTTTACATTTGAAAAAACTGACATATTTAGGGTCATAGGTGAAGTTATCTCTTTATCAGAATTGTCTTTCCAGCTCACTTTCATTGATAAAGAATCTTTTCCTACTGGTATAGATATTCCCAACTCATCAGCGAGATTTACAACTGATTCAACACCTCTCATTAAGTCTCCTCTTTCGTCAGGCAATTTTGTTGAACTCATCCAGTTTGCTGAAAAAGTTAAATGGTTTATGGAATCATGAACTACTCCACATACATTGGTAATTGCCTCTGCCATTGCCATCCTAGTTGATGCTTCTGGATTTGAAATTGCAATACTCGGCTTTTCACCAATTGAAAATACTTGACCACTGTATGCATTTAGCTGATCAAGAGTAGCCGCATAGTCACTAACAGGAACCTGCTTGTTGCCTATTAATTGATCACGATACACAAGCCCATTCACCGTTCTGTCTCCAATGGTAATAAGAAATTTTTTGGATGCGACTGCTGGAAATTGAAGCACATTATGTAGATGCTTTAAAACATTATCATGAGGAAGCTCTTCCTTAGGCAAAGATCTGTCAGAGTTGCTTGCTATCATTTCAGGAAGTGGAATATCTCCAAACAAATCATCTAAAGCAAGATTTACTATTTCTTCTCCCTCAAAATCAACATGAATTATTCTTTCTTCAGTCATGTGTCCAGCAACAGAAAATGGACATCTTTCCAAATCACTAATATGTTTCAATGCTGGTAGTTTTTTCTTTGAAATTGTAAAAACATACCGCTCTTGTGATTCATTGCACCACATTTCCATTGGCGACATTGTTGCGTCATGGCAGTCAATATTCGCTAAATGAATCTTTACTCCAAGGTTGCAATCTTTTGCAAGTTCTGGGATTGCATTGCAGATGCCTCCCGCTCCAACGTCATGAATAAAGGAAATTGGTGTTTTTGTATTTCTTGAATTAAATTTATCTAAAACTTGCTGTGCTCTTCTTTGCATTTCTGGATTTGATCTTTGAACTGAACTAAAGTCCAAGTCCGAATTTGATTGTCCCTTTATAGAGCTAGCAGTTCCACCACCCAATCCAATTAACATAGAGGGGCCACCTAAAACAATCACTAAATCTCCAGGTTTCGGGTTTGATTTTTTAATAAGACTCTCTTTTATAGACCCAATTCCCCCTGCAAGCATAATTGGTTTATGAAAACCATAATCTTTATACTCCAGTGTTCTGAAGTAACCGAATATTGAAGGCCTTCCAAACTCATTATTATATGTGGCAGAGCCGATGGGTGCCTCCAAAATTATGTCTTTAGGTGAGGCCATATGTTTTGGTTTATTCAGAGGAGTTTCCCAAGATTCTAGATTTTCAGATAATCTTAAATGGGAGAGGCTAAGCCCGACAAAGCCAGCTTTTGGCCTAGCACCTCTACCCGTCGCAGAGCAATCTCGAATTTCACCTCCGCTTCCTGTTGCAGCACCCTCAAATGGAGAAATGCCTGTTGGATGGTTATGTGTTTCAACTTTTATAGTGGTGTGAACCTTGCCCTCAAAATTTTTATAAATATTTTCTCCTGAAGGCTCTAACTGCCTTGAACCATGTGATTTAATTACTGCAGAATTATCTTTATATGCTGAGAGAACATGGGTGGATGTTTCTTTAGTGGTTGATTTAATTGCATCAAATAAAGTGTCATGTGAAAAGGGAATATCGGTTTTCCACCTAGATCTAAAAATTTTGTGTCTACAGTGTTCAGAATTTATTTGTGAGAACATCATCAACTCTGCATCTGTGATCGATCTATCAAGTTTTTGATAAACAGAATTTAGGTACTTCATTTCAGAATCATTCAGTGCTAAACCTAAAGATTTATTTAAATCTGAAAGCAATTCATTATTCTTATGAATAGAGAAGTAATTTGATTGTTTTCTCTTCTTTTGGGAAAAAATTTCCTTTGCCTCCTCAAGACTCTGGAAATGAGATTCTGTCATTTTATCTAATAATTTTTCAATCAAACTCCCATTGTTAGCGCTTTGTACGATGAAAGCTTTAAATCTTTCAACTCCAACTACAGAATTAATTCCTATATTTCTAAAGATATCATGTGCTTTCGAGGACCAGGCGCTTTGGGTTCCCCACCTAGGAGTGATTACCAGATTTGGTTTAAATGTATTTTGTTTACCTGATAGTACCTGACATATTTTTTTAATTTCATCATCTGTTGGCGATTTATCGAACTCTAAACAGAAAATGTATTTAGATGAAAAATTATTTTTTGCGCTGAAGGCTTTTCTTAGATCTCTTTGATTTAATTCTTTAATCCCTTCCAGGAAAATAATTTTTTTTGGCATTATGCTTTTTTAATTAAAATTTTCTCTTTCAGCTCCTTAATTAAATCCCTGTAGTAAGCAGCCTTTTCAAAATCTAATTCTTTTGCAGATTGTCTCATGAGTTTATCAATTTTTTTAATTTCATTTCCTATATTATGGTAATTCACCTCCGAGATATCATACTCATCACTTATTGTTTTTGAACTTTTCTTCTCTTTTTTAACTGATCTTGCTCCCTCCATCACATCCTTGATACGGGATGTAACTGTTTTTGGAGATATATTATTTTTTTGATTGTATTTTTCTTGTATTTTTCTTCTTCTGTCTGTTTCTTTAATTGCTCTTTCTATTGAACCTGTAACTTTATCTGCATAGAGAATTGCTTTTCCTTGAATATTTCTTGCAGCTCTTCCAATTGTTTGGATTAATGAACCCTCGGATCTTAAAAAACCCTCTTTATCCGCGTCTAATATTGCAACTAAGCCAACTTCAGGAAGATCAAGACCCTCTCTGAGAAGGTTTATGCCAATAAGAACATCAAATGCACCAAGCCTAAGATCTCGAAGAATTTCTACCCTTTCGACAGAATCAATATCAGAGTGCATATACCTAACTCTTATGCCTTTTTCGTGCATGAAATCAGTTAGATCCTCTGACATTTTCTTAGTCAGAGTAGTAATTAATGTTCTAAATCCCTTATCTGTTGCTTTAAATACTTCCTCTAAAACATCCTCAACTTGAAACTTTGCTGGCCTCACATCTACAAATGGATCTACCAAACCTGTAGGCCTCACAAGTAATTCTACTTTTGCATCAGAGTTTTCATTTTCCCATTTGCCAGGAGTTGCAGAAACATAAACTCTCTGTGGTGCAATACTATCCCATTCTTCAAACCTTAGGGGCCTATTATCTAATGCACTAGGTAAACGAAAACCGTATTCAACTAAAGTTTCTTTTCTTGAGCGGTCACCTTTGAACATTCCTCCAATCTGCGGAACTGAAACATGTGATTCGTCAACAAAGACGATGGCATTTTTTGGAATATAATCAAATAAACAGGGTGGAGCCTCTCCAGGCTTTCTACCCGAAAGGTATCTTGAATAATTTTCAACTCCGTTACAAAATCCTAATTCACCCAACATCTCAAGATCATAGTTGGTTCTTTCCTCAAGTCTTTGTGCCTCCAGAAGCTTATTGTTTTCCTTTAGTTCAACTAACCTAATCTTAAGCTCCTCTTTAATATCTCCAATTGCATTTTGAATAGTTTCTTTTGGAGTCACATAGTGAGTTTTAGGATATATAGTAACCCTTGGCACTTCATTGATGATTGCGCCTGTTAAAGGGTCAAAGAAAGAGATTGTCTGAACTTTATCAATTTCTAATTCAATTCTTACAGCTTCCTTTTCAGCTTCAGCTGGAAAGATATCAATTACGTTGCCTCTAACACGAAAGTTAGATCTTTGAAAATCAAGATCATTTCTTGTGTACTGCATTGTTGATAGCTGTCTTAATATTTCTCTCTGATTTACAATTTCTCCTCGGCTTAGGTTTAGAATCATTTTTAGATACGATCTTGGATCACCAAGGCCATAGATCGAAGATACAGACGCCACTACAATTGTATCTGAAGACTCAATCAAAGCTTTTGTTGCAGATAAACGCATTTGTTCAATGTGCTCATTAATATTGGCATCTTTAGCTATGTATGTATCTGAAGATGGCACATAGGCTTCAGGCTGATAATAATCATAATAGGAAATAAAATACTCAACCCTGTTATCAGGAAAAAAGTCTTTAAACTCCCCATATAGCTGTGCTGCTAGTGTTTTATTGGGAGCCATAATAATTGCTGGACGCTGGGTTTTTTCGATAACTTTTGCAATGGTGTATGTTTTACCAGAACCTGTTACTCCAAGCAGTGTTTGGTTTAATAAACCATCATTTAAATTTTTGGTAATTTTTTTTATCGCATTCGGCTGATCGCCGGTTGGACTAAAATCTGCTATAACTTTAAAACCTGACATTGTTTTTTATTTAGTAATAGTTGTTTATAATTCCTATTCGTTCCCCGATAGCTCAGTTGGTAGAGCAACTGACTGTTAATCAGTGGGTCACTGGTTCGAGCCCAGTTCGGGGAGCCACTTTATAGTTATGTATCTATGAAGAGAAAGCTATTCTTCAACATGGAAGAGCTTGCTATATATACTCCATTCATTGTCAATTTCTATAAGAGATAAAGTATCAAGGAATGTTATACCTAAATATTTATCTCTTACCTTCACAGAAGCTGTTGTTCCATGAAGTTCAGTAGATAAAATTTCAAATTCAACATCAGACGGTTCTTGTGATGAAACAAAACCAGCAAAATCATCCGTACTCATTTCTAAAAAATCTCCATGCAAATGACCAACAACTGAACCGTTCGGGTGAAAAGCTTCTTTTACTTTTTCTGCGCTCGCTTCTTTCATTGAATCGATATAAACCTCAACTACGCTTTGTATTTTTTCTAAACTCATAAAATCTCCTTTTACGATTATAAAGTTTTATTTATGGCATCAGCTAAATATTCCGCATATTTTGGATAATTTCTCATCCATATTTCTGGCTCTATGATCTCTAGCTCGGATACGGTTGGTAACCCTAGATCATCCCACATAATATCTACTCGCCCATAAAGTGGCATCTCATCACAACTAGAAAAAACTTTTTCAGAAAGATTTATTTCTTTTTTGGATGCTTCATACTCATAAATCATGCCGCCAAAATCGTCTTGTACTCTAAAGTCTCCAGCTTTTGCCTTTTTTAAGATAGAGTGGGTAAAATTTCCATTTACTAACATTAAAGATGCTTCCCCTTGGTTTAGTATTGAGGCGAAAAATGGCTGAATAAGCATGTCATGATTTTTTACTAGGTCAGCGAATTTGTTCTCAAAGTTTTTAAATTCCTCTTTTTTTAATCTATATGTATGATAAGCAGCTGCAGATATTGCTGGCTTGATTATTATTTCATTCCACTGTTTTTCATTGGTGATTTCAATTAGAGTTTTAAAATTATTTTTTTTGACAATTACCGTAGGTACAACCCGAACCCCATTTTTTTCTAAATCAAATAAATAACTTTTGTCTAAATTCCATTTCAAGAGCTTTTTTGAATTTACCAGTTTTGTTTGTTCTGATGTCTTATCAATCCAACTGATAAATTTTGAGATATGCTGGTAGTAATCCCAGGTTGTTCTTATTAGTGCTATTTTTGTTTTTGACCAGTCATAATTCACATCATCCCAATAAGCAACATCTACTCTGAGGCCATGATTTTGTAGAGCATCTCTTATTAAATTTTCTTCTTTTTGAATGTTGAGTATGTAATCATTTACTTTCCTTGGCTGAAAGTACTTTTTACAAGTTACCAGGGTGATATCGTGCAAAACTAATTTTTTAACTTGTCTATTAAGTACTCGAGTTGCAATGAAGACATAAAGGCAGATTGCTCATAATTTGATGCAGCAGAATGCCCTCCTTCAATATTTTCGTAGTAAATTACTTCATGTCCTTGATCAAGCATTTTTTTTGCCATTTTGCGGGCATGTCCAGGATGTACTCTATCGTCTTTTGTAGATGTGTAAAAATAAACCTCTGGATAGTCCTGATTTGAAAAAACATTTTGGTATGGCGAGTATTTCTGGATATATTCCCATTCATCCTCGTTGTCTGGATCACCGTATTCATCAACCCATGATGCACCTGCCAAAAGCTTGTCATATCTATACATATCTAGCAAAGGAACAGCACAAATAACTGCGTTAAACAAATCAGGTCTCTGAGTAAATACCGCTCCAACAAGAAGACCTCCATTCGATCCACCCCTTATACCAAGGTTTCTGGGTGAAGTTACCTCCCTTTCAATGAGCTCTTCTGCTACAGAAATAAAATCATCGTAAGCTCTTTGCCTGTTTGCTTTAAGGGCGGATTGGTGCCACTTGGGTCCATATTCTCCACCGCCCCTGATGTTTGCAATTACATAAACTCCTCCATCATCAATCCATTTTGTTGTAAAGGCGCTCAAGTAAGATGGTGTTAATGAGATCTCAAAGCCTCCATAACCATATAAGAGAGTGGGGTTTTTTGAGTTAGCAATCATATCCTTCCTAGAGATCTGAAAATACGGAATTTTTGTGCCATCTTTAGATTCTGAAAAAAACTGTTCAACCTCATAGTTTGTGGGATCAAATTTTTGCGGCAAAGATTTAACTTTTTTGTATTCTTTGCTATTTTCTGAAAAATATAGGCCTGTGGGCTGTGTAAAGCTTTCAGATTCTAAGAAAGATCTATTTGACCAATTGTCAGACCCTGCTACTGAAAGCATATCCTCATCAAAACCCTTAATATTGCTTTCAAACCAAGTTTTCCCAATTTTCTCAAAGTGAATTATTTTGCCCTTAATATTATCTAATACATTAACTAGAATTTGATCTGAACCAATTGAAACATTCCTAAGAAAGCTTGTTTCTGATGGCTTAAAAAGCATTTTTATTGAATTACTAACAATATTTCCTTTAAGTGCATCTTCGATCTCCACAGCCAAAAGTGATCCTACTGGGAACCCCAACCACTCTTGTGCAATTGAAATAATTAAGAGATTTTTATATGTTCCATATATATCCATCTTTAACGGAAGGTCCAGTTTAATAAGTTCATTATTGTGATAAATATGTAAAACTTTGGTAAAAAATGTGGGGCCCTCTAAGACACCATAGTAATTACCATCTGGCCTTATTTCCGAGAAAGGAAAGCTAAATATATCCTCATAATTTCCCTCGAAAAGAATTTTTGCGTTTTGTAGTTCTTCCCCTCGTGTCCACACTCTTACCTGTCGTGCATAGCCTGATTCGTTCATTGTGCCTTGTCCAAAATCTGTAGCTATCAACAATTGATTTTCATTAAGCCAAGAAGAGTTTTGTTTTGCTTCAGGTGAGATGAATCCACCTTCAACAAAGCTTTTTGTAGTGATATCAAATTCTCTGACTACTAATGCATCCTTGCCGCCATTTGAGAGGCTAATTAAACATTTTGTAAAATCAGGTGCAAGACAATCTGACCCCCTCCATACCCAATTTTTATTTTCAGCCTCTGCCAATAAATCTATGTCTAGTATTGTTTCCCACTTTGGATTCTCAGACTTATACGAATCGATACTTGCTCTCCTCCATAAGCCTCTGATATTATTTTTATCTCTCCAGAAATTGTATATATACTCGCCCCTAATGCTTGGGTAGGGTATTCTGTCTACAGAATTATAGTCTTCTAGAAGATAGCTATATGTCTCATTAAATCTTGGATTATTGCTATATCTTTCTTTTGTTAATTTATTTTGAGATTCAACCCACTCCAGAGCTTTTTTGCCCTCAACTTCTTCTAACCATAAATAAGGATCTTCCACTTTAATCTCTCCTTTGTTGCTAGTTCCACAGCCTATCAATGCTAACGTAATTAAAAAAATTAAACTTTTTCTTTTCATAGCATTATTTTATTCTTTTTTTGGTCCTTCCATAACCAGCAAAAACAGTTATTATCACTTATTATGCTTGGTTTTATTTCAGATCTTCATCTTGAGCCTCTTGATAATGACAGAACACAAGCTTTTTATAATTTCTTGGAAGAGGTCTCGCAAAAGTATGAATCACTTTATATTCTTGGAGATCTGTTTGAATATTGGATTGGCGACGATGACGATAGCTCAGTTATCCTCCAGATCAAACAAAGTCTATATAGGCTCTCGCAAAAAGGCGTTAGTCTCTTTTTTATTCATGGCAATAGAGATTTCCTCATAGGTAACAAATTTGCTTCTGAATCAAATATAAAAATTCTTGATGATATGGATGTAATTAACTTCTACGGCAAAAAAATTATGCTTTCACATGGCGATGCATTTTGCACTGACGATGTTGATTACCAAAAATTTAAGCTTGAAACTAGAAATAGTTCTTGGATAAATTCTTTTTTACAGAAACCTTTAGATGAGAGGCTTTCTATTGCTAATGATATGCGTTCAAGAAGCAAATCTGCTAGCAGCAATAAGCCTGAAAATATTACAGATACTAACTCTAAGGCAATTTTAGATTGTATCAAAAATAATGAAATCGACATTCTTATCCATGGGCACACCCATCGTCCAGAGATTAAAACTTTTGAAGACGGTTCAATCAAGGTTGTTTTAGGAAGCTGGGAAGATAAGGGCTGGGTTTTTGAATATAGCCCCGAACATTTTGAACTCAGGTCTTTTGTTATCTAAATATTTAATATAAAATACTGTATATATATACAGTACTTTATTATGGATCTTAAAAGTGAGATTGAGGATAGTTTTCTCCATAAAAACCAAAAACATTCAGGCTTCCCTAGTCCTGCAAATGACTACATTGAAAATCCTATAAACATAAATGATCTATTAATCAAAAGGTCTAGCTCTACTTTTTTGATGCGTTATAAAGGTAACGAAATGATCTATTCAGGAATAAAAAATAATGCCATATTGGTTATAGATAGAAGTGTAAAACCAAAGAACAATAGCATTATTGTTGCTTCGGTTGAAGGCCAATTTATATGTAGAAGAATTCTCATGGGTAAGAGAATGGCATTAAACACAGACTGCCATAAGAATAAATTCTTAGATATAGAAAAGATAATAGACTTTGAAATATTGGGGACTGTCACCTCTTCAATCAATATTTACTGATGTACGCATTAATTGACTGTAATAGCTTCTATGCTTCTTGTGAAAGAATATTCAGACCGGATTTAAAAAATCACCCAGTTGTTGTGTTGAGTAATAATGATGGTTGTGTGATAGCAAGATCATCAGAAGCAAAAAAAATGGGATTAATAATGGGGCAACCTTGGTATCAGGTAAAGAAAAATTACTTGGATAATGGGGGTATAGTTTTCTCTTCCAATTATGAGCTCTATGCAGATATATCTAATAGAGTAATGAATGTGCTGACAGAGCTATGTCCAGAAATTGATATCTACAGCATAGATGAGGCCTTCCTTAACTTATCTTCATATAAAAATAATATTAACCTGGTTCAATTTGCTTTTGATTGTAAAAACAGAATAAAAGACTGGGTGGGCATACCGGTCAGCATTGGAATAGCCCCAACCAGGACCTTAGCAAAATTAGCTAATAGAGTTGCAAAAGAGGATGGCAGGTTTGACGGAGCAGTTATTCTTAAAGATAAAAAGATCATTCAGCACTTTTTGAAATCAGTAGATATAGAGAATATATGGGGAATTGGTAAGAGAATGTCAGCAAAATTAAATGATCTAGGTATACAAAATGCTCTTCAGCTTAGTCAAGTCAATCCAAGAATAATAGGATCAAACTTTAGCGTTGTTCTTGAAAGAACAGTAAGAGAGTTAAGAGGCCAGGCATGCATTGAAACCAATAATTTACTGGAGCCCAAAAAACAAATTATGGTTAGCAGAAGTTTTGGAAAATCTATAAAATCAAAGGAAGTATTGCGTGAAGCTGTTAGTTTTCATGCTGGAAGAGCAGCAGAAAAACTTAGGTTTGAAGGGCAGAAATGCCGAACAATAACAGTTTTTATACGCTCTAACCCATTTAATAAACAAATCAGACAAATCTACTCCTCAGATTTTATGGAAATTATTCATGCAACCAGTGATTCAAGGATAATTATTAAAACTGCTAATAAAATTCTAGATAAGATTTATAGAGAAGGTTTTGAGTACTCAAAAGCAGGGATACTTTTAAGCAATTTTACTGAAAAACTCGGATATCAAATGAATCTTTTTGATAAATCATTCGATAGTAAAAAGGCAGATGATCTGATGAAAACAGTGGATTATATAAATATTCGAGATATCTCGAATATATTTTTTGGGAATCAAGGCTATAGAAATACTTGGAAGATGAAAAGACAGATTAAATCCAAGAGGTACACAACAAGAATAGAAGAAATCCCTGTGACTAGGTAGCTTTTACATTTTTGATGTATCTTTGATAATGGGCCGTTGATAGCTCGAAGAACTCTTTGTTGATGAGCTCTTTGAGCTCTGAAATAGAGTGCTTTGAATATGAGGGTTTCAGCGCAATACCTAGGGCAGATAATTTAAGAGATTCTTGGGACAGAGCTCTGAAAAGGTCAAATAACCAGCATATAGGTTCAAGTTTATCGTTATACATGATTTTGGCATCATCAAGAGACTTTCTGAGAAGCTGTTCATCGATAATAGAAAATTTGTCGGAGAGTATGAGTTTTTTAAACTTTTGTAACCTTCTGTTAACGTTATCTTTTTCATTATCAGTATATTTAATCCAAGAGGTTACTTCATGAGAGAACCTTTTACAGCCTCGGCAAATTTCATCTCCATAGGTGGTGGAGCAAATTCCAATGCAGGGTGTTTTAGTAAGAAAGTTTTTACTCATTATTCCTATTAAGATAACTTAGTTGTAGAATTATGATCAACTTTTAGGGCAAATGTTACAAAATTATCAAAAACACAAACAAGAAAGACAGGATCAAGGTCTTCCACCACTCCCTTTAGATGCAAGCCAAACACAAGAGCTAGTAAAAATCTTTGAAAATGGTGTAGCTGACGAATTTTGTCTTGATCTCTTAATAAATCAGGTTCCTCCTGGAGTTGATGAATCAGCATATGTTAAGGCAGCTTTCTTGAAAGATATTGCACTTGAAAATATTGAAATCGAATTAATTTCTCCAGCAAAAGCAATAGAACTCTTGGGCACTATGCTGGGAGGGTATTCTGTGGAGGCATTGGTAGAAATTTTAAAAGCAAATAAATTTGGTCCCCAAGTAGTGAATGCTCTGAAAAATACAATTCTGGTTTATGATTCTTTCAACGATATATTTAATTTAAGTTCTGAGAATAAATATGCTCATGAAATCCTTAACTCTTGGGCAAATGCAGAATGGTTTACAAATAAGCCTGAATTAGAAGAGGAAATTCAATTAACAGTCTATAAAGTGAATGGTGAGACTAATACAGATGATTTTTCGCCTGCGAAAGAGGCTTGGTCAAGACCCGATATTCCCTTACATGCTCAGGCCTTTTTAAAATGGTCAGAGAACATTGATGATCCACTAGAAAAACTATCTGAGCTTAAACGCGATAATCAAAAGTTAGCATTTGTTGGAGACGTAGTTGGAACTGGATCATCAAGAAAATCTGCTGCTAATTCTATGCTTTGGCATATGGGAGAAGACATACCATTTGTTCCAGCTAAAAAAACCGGCGGCTTTTGTTTTGGAAATAAAATAGCACCAATTTTTTATAATACTTTACAAGATTCAGGTGCTTTCCCGATTGAGCTTGATGTAGATTCATTAACTCATGGTAAGGAAATTATTCTAAAGCCTTACGAAAGAAAAATTTATGATGCTAAAACTAAAGAAGAGCTAATTTCATTTGAGTTGAAGAGTGATGTAATATTTGATGAAGTTCGAGCAGGTGGAAGAATAAACCTTATAATTGGAAGGCAATTAACAGATAAAACAAGAGAAAAACTTGGCTTGAAACCCTCAGAGGTTTTCCAAAGGTACGGAGAGGAAAGTTCTAAAGAAAAAGGGTTCACATTAGCTCAAAAAATGGTTGGTAGAGCTTGTGGTTTAAAAGGTGTTCGGGCTGGACAGTACTGTGAACCACGAATGACAACCGTCGGATCACAAGATACAACCGGCCCAATGACAAGAGATGAGCTTAAAGAACTTGCATGTCTTGGTTTTTCAGCAGATTTAGTAATGCAATCATTTTGCCATACAGCTGCTTATCCAAAACCAGTAGATGAAATTACCCATAGAACACTTCCTGACTTTTTTATTAACCGAGGAGGCATTTCCTTGAGGCCTGGAGATGGCATCATCCATTCATGGCTTAACAGAATGTTATTACCTGATACTGTTGGAACCGGAGGTGATAGCCATACAAGATTTCCAATAGGTATTAGTTTTCCTGCAGGGTCGGGTATGGTTGCATTTGCTGCAACTCTTGGAGTGATGCCACTTGAAATGCCAGAAAGTGTATTGGTAAGATTTTCAGGAAAACTAAATCCAGGAATAACAATAAGAGATCTTGTACATGCAATTCCCTATTTTGCAATGAAAGAGGGTCTTCTAACACTGGATAAAAAGAATAAGAAAAACATTTTTTCTGGAAGATGTCTTGAAATAGAGGGGCTTCCAGATTTAAAAATAGAACAGGCATTTGAATTATCTGATGCATCAGCTGAGAGATCAGCTTCGGGGTGTACAGTAAAACTTGATAAAGAGCCAATAATTGAATATTTAAAATCGAATGTGACATTATTGAGATGGATGATTTCAGACGGATATCATGATCCTAAAACTTTAGAGAGGAGAGCTAAAGAGATGGAGGACTGGATTAAAAATCCTGACTTATTAGAAGCAGATGTAGATGCAGAGTATGCCGCAATTATTGATATTTCCTTGGATGAAATAACTGAACCACTTCTATGCTGTCCAAATGATCCAGATGATGTAAAAACTCTCTCAGAAGTAGCTGGAGATACGGTTCATGAGACATTTGTTGGATCCTGTATGACTAATATTGGTCATTTTCGTGCTGCAGGAAAACTGTTAGAAAAATACGGGGAGGCAAATACGAGGCTATGGATAGTTCCTCCAACAAGGATGGATGAACATCAGCTTAAACAAGAGGGTTATTACAAAATTTTTGAAAACTCAAAAGCTAGAGTTGAAATCCCTGGATGTTCGTTATGTATGGGCAATCAAGCCAGGGCAGCAGATGGAACAACTATGGTATCAACCTCTACAAGGAACTTTCCAAATAGAATGGGTGATGGTTGTAATGTCTACCTAGCATCTTCAGAGGTAACTGCAATATCATCTCTTCTTGGTAAAATTCCAAATTTAGGGGAGTATCAAGATTACATGAAAGATCTAAATACAATGTCTTCGGAGGTGTTCCGGTATATGAATTTCAACGAAATTGAAGATTATCTTAAGAAAGTTAGAGATATGGATATATCACATTTAGATATTGAAGAAATTAAAGACTAACTAACCCCTTTTCTGCTCAAGATTATCTAAATATTCCTTAGAAATATTTGTAGGGTACTTACCATCAAAGATTGATTTTTCCACACCTTTTAAATCTGGGTTTAACTCAAGCACTGATTGGATAAGATCTTGTAATGATTGGTATACAAGATTATCGCAACCTATAAAATCTCTTATCTCATCGAGTGATCTTGAACTTGCAATCAAATCTTTGCGTGCAGCCATATCAATTCCATAAACATTAGGATGCTTTACCTCTGATGCAGCAGATGCAACAGAAACTTTTTTTGCTCCTGCTTTAAAACACATTGCGACAATCTCTTTCATGGTTGTGCCTCTAACAATTGAATCATCTACAAGTAGCACATTTTTATTTTTAAATTCGTCATTTATTGGGTTTAGTTTTCTCCTAACAGATTCTTTTCTAAGTCTTTGTTCAGGCATAATAAATGTTCTTCCAACATACCTGTTTTTAACGAATCCATATGCAAGGTCTTTGTTCAGTATTCTGGCTACTTTTGTTCCACTCGTTATTGAACTTTCAGGTATTGGAATTACAACGTCTATATCTTCATCGGGAATTTCTTTTTTAATTTTGTTTGCTAATTTTTCTCCCATAAGTTGTCTTGCTTGATAAACACTTACGCCATCAATAATAGAATCTGGTCTTGCAAAGTAAACATACTCAAAAAGACATGGATTTAGAGAAGTTGAATTTGAGCACATTCTAGAATAGAGTTCTCCATCAAAAGTAATAAAGATAGCTTCACCTGGTTTTATGTCTCTTTTTAGTTCATAACCTGAAGAGGCAAATGCACAACTCTCTGATGCAACCATATAATCATTGCTACCATCACTATTTTGTCTCCACCCTAATGAAAGAGGCCTTATGCCAAATTTATCTCTAAATGCCAATAAACCATAATCAGTTATTATTGAGACGACATTTATGCAGCCTTCACATCTTTGAAAAGTCATTTCAACAGCATCAAAAAAAGTATCAGGACTAGGCTCATTTTTGCCTCTTTTTGAAATTTCATGTGCAAGAATATTTAATAGAACTTCTGAATCAGAATCGGTTGAAATATGCCTTAGGTCGCTATGAAATAGCTCTTCTGCAAGATCAGAAGTATTTGATAAATTTCCATTATGGGCCAAAGAAATACCATATGGGGAATTCACATACATTGGTTGAGCATATTCCTTTGAATTTCCTCCGGCTGTTGGATATCTAACGTGCCCAATACCATAATTACCTTTTAGTCTCTCAAAATGTTGCTGACTAAAAACCTCTTTTACAAGGCCTTTAGCCTTTCTTGAATGTAGACGACCATTTTCGCATACAGTAATTCCAGCTGCATCTTGCCCTCTGTGCTGCAACATAATTAAAGAATCATAAAGTTCTGTAAAACAATTATCTTTTTGAACTATTCCAACAATTCCACACATTTAATATAAAAGGTAACTAAATATATTGCCGAAGTATGTAAGCATTATATTTACTATAAAAGAATCATACACTAAAGAATTTTCTATTAAAGCGGGAAATATTTGTATTATTAAGAAAAGTAATAGCAAATAACGAATTATAGCTACTAAAATTCCACCAATTATACTTAAGTTGCCCTCAAACTTTGGGACGTATAGCCCGCTTGCAAAATTTAGAAGCGGCAATCCGGCCAAAGCTATTAACAACACAAGAAAGTTTGAAAACTCCTTGCCGAATCCAAACCCTAAGTCTAAGAAAAAATCATAGACCTCCTGAATGTTATTCAAACTTATATAAGAAAAAGTTAGAAGAAATGATGTAAAAACTAGCTCCTTTAAAATGCCATTTTTTATTACTCTTACAAGCAATAAAAGCAATCCGGTTGCCAATAATATATCAAGGATGCTAAATGTTAGTTCTTCCATTTAATAATTTCCTTTGGTGAAATACCATAATTTTGTTTCAGGAAATTTTGGATAAAATCAAAATTTGATTTATCAATGTATGGACCAACAAATAGTTTGTCCTCAGCCATAAAAGTCATAAATCCCTGATTAAATAAATCAATTTCAATATTTTTAAGAGGCACTTTAAATTCCGACTGATCTAACTCAATAACCCAAACAATTGGTGTGCCATCATAATTAATATTCAAGTTTTCAGAGGAGTCTTTAATATCGTTTTGTGAGAATTTTTCCTTGGCTGTTTCAAGCTCCTCTTTAAATAAGCTTATCTGTTCAGAGTATTGAGCAGGAGTAAGTTTAGACTCGTCACTTTTAACAAAAATATAAACATTAGTGGCAACAAAAATTACATAGGCAAGCGTAAGAAGTATCAATGCAGCAATTATGTTTTTAAAAAATTCTTTCAATTTTACTCCATTATAGTGAGTATTTTTTCTAAAAAATCTCTTAGGTTTCTGCGATCAACAATTTTATCAAGAAAACCTTTTTCAAGCTGTTTTTCTGCTGTTTGAAAGTTCTCAGGTAGTTCTTCTTTAACTGTATCTTGTATCACTCGTTTACCTGAAAAGCCTATCCTTGCCTTAGGTTCGGCTACTACAAGATCTCCTAACATTGCCAAGCTTGCAGTTACTCCTCCGTAGCAAGGATCAATGAGAATAGAAATAAATGGTTGTTTTGCTTTTTTCAGTTTTTTTACAGCTGCTGATGTTTTTCCCATTTGAAATAATGAAATCATAGATTCTTGCATTCTTGCCCCACCACTTGTTGAGAAACAAATTAAAGGTAATTCCTTTTTGATTGAGTGATTAACTGCATCCACAAACCTTTTTCCAACAACTGCCCCCATTGAGCCGCCAAGAAAATCAAACTCAAATATTGCACAAACAACTTCTTTTCCTTTAATTTTCCCCAACCCTATTGAAATAGCTTCATCCGAGCCAGATTTTTTTGCTGCAGCAATAAAACGATCCTTATATTTTTTTGTATCAAAAAAATTTAACTTGTCTTCAAAATCTTCTTTTAAATTTAGGGATTTATAAGAACCCTCATCAAATGTAACTTCTATTCTCTCCGATACATCAATTTTAAAATGGTGCCCACATTTAGAACATACATAGGAGCTCTTTTTAAGCTCTGGTATGTAAAGTATCGCACCACAATTTTCACATGAACGCCAAAGGCCCTCAGGGACCTTGCTTTGCCTATCTTCCCCAAATGTTTGGCTTAAATTCCTTTTTATATTTGGAATAATATCTTTAATCCAATTCATCTATAAAACTCAAATTTTTATTATATTTAAAGGTATTATACTCCGGTCCATAAAAATACAATCCATTTGGTGAAACCGTCTTCCCCGCACTAGATCTTTTTTTACTATTAATGATCTTTTGAAAAGCTTTAATTGAAATTTCTTTTTTACCTACACCAATGAGGGTTCCTACTAAAATCCTGATCATATTCAAAAGAAAAGCATTTGCTGAAATCTCAAAAACTAAATATTGGCCCTTTTGTCTGAAGAAAGCTTGATGAACTGTTCTTATCGCTGAAGCAGATTGACACCTTGATGCTCGAAATGACGAAAAATCTTTTTCACCTAACAGATAATTACAAGCTTTATTCATAAGCTCAACATTGAGTTTTTCTTTTATCCACAAACAATTATTTCTTTCTATAGCAATCTTTTCTGAGCATTGCTTTATAAAATACTTATAGGTTCTTGAGTTAGCATCAAATCGTGCATGAAGGTTTTTATCCACCTCATAGAAACCCTTTACAGCAATATCTCCGGGCAAATACGTATTAGTACCTTTAATCCATGAGTTAATGGTTCTTTTTGAATTTGTATCAAAATGGATTATTTGATTCAATGCATGTACACCTGAATCAGTTCTTCCTGCACAGACTGTTTTTACTTTATGATTTGCTATGCTAGCCAGAGCATTGTTTATCTTGTTTTGGATAGTATTTCTTGTGTGTTTTTGCTTCTGAAAACCAAAATAATTAGTGCCATCATATTCAAGCTGAACAAAATATCTGATCATTTTTTTATATCTGCCAGCACACCATCAATTTGTTGGAGCTGTTTTTTTGAAATCTTAAGTTGCTTTAATTTCCCTAGGAGTAATTTAGCTTTTCTTGTACTGCCCATATTTAAATAAGCAATAGCTAAATCAATCTTTTGAGTTATAGGGTCCGAGCTAATTTCATTTTTTTCATCAAGCTTGGGTGCTGGCACATCTCTAATAATTTCGTTTCCTAAGTATTGCTTGTTATCATTTTTAATCTTTAGTTCAATGATAAATAAGCAGAACAATCCAATAATTACTGAAAACTCAATATTTGAAATTTCTATATCAAGATACTTTTCAAAAAATAATGATGGATCCTGTAAAAGAGTCCAAAAATTAGCATTTGAGAGGAAGTCTCTAAGAGTTTCTATCGACATTAAAACATTGTCCCTTGTCAAGTAGCACTTGATCTAATAAACACATAGCTGCCATAGCTTCCAGAATAGGAGCAGCTCTTAAACCTACACACGGATCATGCCTACCCTTAACCTGAAGATCTACTTCTTCATTATTTTTATCAACTGTTGTGGTTTTTTGAGAAATGCTAGATGTAGGCTTTAAAGAAACAAAAATATCAATATCTTCTCCATTGGATATGCCTCCAAGAATACCTCCAGAATTATTTGATAGGAATCCATCTGCTGCCATCAAGTCTCTATTTTGCGATCCCTTCATATTAACTACACCAGTTCCGGATCCAACTTCTACTGCTTTAACAGCATTGACACTCATCATTGCTTTCGCCAACTCTGCATCGAGTTTTGAAAAAACTGGGGAACCTATCCCAGGCATAAGACCAGAAATCCTTACTAATATTTTTGCTCCAACAGAATCTTGTTCTTTTAAAAGTTGATTAAAAAAAGTTTCAAGGTCGGGGATTTTTTTACTGTCTACAAAATTAAATTCATTTTTTGATGCTTCGGAGGTTGATACTTTTTCAGCAGTAATATGACCAATCTGAACTACACCAGCGGATATATCTACATCAAGCATGGAAAGAATTCTCTTTGCGACCGCACCTCCGGCAACCCTCATTGCAGTCTCTCTAGCACTTGCTCTTCCTCCACCACGATAATCTCTAATGCCATATTTTTTCTGATACGTGTAATCAGCGTGGCCTGGACGAAACTTATCTTTAATATTTTCGTAGTCTTTTGATTTTTGATCTTGATTTTGAATAATTAATCCTATGGGTGTTCCGGTTGTCTTGCCTTCAAATACACCTGAGATAATTTGAACGATATCTTGCTCTTTTCGCTGGGTTACAAATTTTGATTGTCCTGGTTTCCTTCTATCCAATTCATTCTGGATAACATTAGGAGTCAAAGGTATATTTGGCGGACATCCATCTATTACCGCTCCAATTGCCTCACCATGACTTTCTCCAAAAGTGGTTAATTTAAATATTGTTCCAAAAGTATTTCCAGACATAATTATTTATATATTTTCGTAAGAATATCGTAAATTTCAACTCTGTCTAAATCTTCAATTTCATATGCTTTTGACAAAAAAACTGTGTCTAGATCAGTATTATTTAAGCTATTTATAAACTTATTTTTTAAAAAAGGTCTTGATTCATCTCTTCGTTCTCTGTGACCTAACGGATAAATAACCTCTTCTTCAAAAATATCACCATTTTTGAGAGTAACTGTAACCTTATTTGGGATAGCACGCTCATCAAGATCATAATACATTTCAGTATAGGCCTTGTTCTCTGAAGTTGAGGTTACATCTCTAAGTTTATCAATTCTTGAATCAGCCGCAGCCTCATCTGTATACGAGTTAGCATCTAAATTTCCGTGTAACAAGCACCAAGCAACAATATACTCAATACAGTGATCACGGTCGGCATAGTTTGTTAGTGAGCCTTGTTTAGAAATGATTCTTACTCCCGGCTCCTGAGTTTGAATTTCAATATTTAAAATTTCATCAAAACTAAATTTTGAATGTAATTTAATAGCAGCTTCAGCTGCAGTTTGTGCATGAAACTCTGCAGGAAAATTTACTTTGTATAAAATATTATCCATGACATAAGATTCTAGTGAGCGACTTAATTTCACAGGGTGTTCTCCCATTAATACTGAGTTAAAGCCCCATGTTTCAGCAGAAATTGCTGTTGGGTAATTCTCATTACTAACTTCTGTAATGAAAGCTAACTTTACTCCTCTTGCGCTGGCATCTCCAGCAGCCCAGCTCTTTCTTGCTCCAGTATTTGGAAAATGACGATATGTTCTTAAACTTTGGCCATCCACGAATGCATTGCTAATTACAGCGTTCATCTGTTGATGATTATGGTCAAGCATTTTTGAAGCAATAGCTGCTGAAGCAATTTTTACAAGCACAACATGATCAAGACCCCTCTTATTAAAACTATTTTCTATAGCTAATACTCCTTGTATTTCGTGCGCAATGACCATTAGATTGAGTATTTCTTTGAATGAAAAAGTTTTATTTTTTTTCACATATAAATAATCAGCCATTGCCAAAATTACAGACAAATTATCTGATGGATGTCCCCACTCCTTTGCAAGCCAAGTATCGTTAAAATCAAGCCAACGAATGAGCGTGCCGTTTAAAAACGTTGCATCTACAACATTTGTTTTAATATCTGTTCCAATTACGCCAACACTTCCTGATGAGTCTGCTATGTATGGAAGTGAGCAAAAATTTTGCACTTTTTCATGTTCTAACGCTAGGAATCCACAAGCCACACTATCAAAAAAACATGTTTTAGCTTCTCTTAACGTATTATCATTTGCCTCAAAGCTTTGAGCAAAATCTGTAATTTTTTGAATTAGTGGATCAAACTTAGACATTACCTTGATTCAATATCAACCCATTCCCTATCTTCTGGGCCAATATATTCTGCACTTGGTCTAATTATTCTGTTGTTACCTCTTTGCTCAAAAGCATGAGCCGACCATCCAACTATCCTAGCTATGGCAAATAATGGAGTGAATAAGTCTGTTGGAATGCCAATGTAATGATAGGCTGGAGCCATAAAAAAATCCGTATTTGGAAATAATTTCTTCTTTTCCCACATGTATGTTTCCATTTCTTTTGCTACTTCATGTAGCAACTTATCTTTATGGTCAATGGAAAGTTCTTCTGAAAATCTTTTAATAATATTGCTTCTTGGATCTTTTAACGAATACACAGCATGCCCAAAGCCCATAATTTTATCTTTATTTTCAATTTTTTCATCTACAAAGGCTTTTACCTCTTTAACCGAGGATATTTCTTGAAGCATTTTCATTGCCTCTTCATTTGCTCCACCATGTAAAGGTCCACGCAAACTTCCAACTGCAGCTGTCAAACATGAGTGAAGATCAGAAAGGGTAGAAGCACACACTCGCCCAGTAAAAGTAGAGGCATTAAACTCATGTTCTGCATATAAAGTCAGTGACACATCTAATGTCCTTTTATCAAGCTCAGGAATTTCTTCTTGTCTTAGCAATTTAAGAAAATGGCCTGCCACTGACCTTTCGTCTGATTCCTGATCTACTTTTAAACCTTTGTGAGAAAAGTTATACCAATAAACAATTGCCGTAGTAGTTACTCCAATTAATCTTTTTGCGACTGCTAGCTGATCATCAAATGATAATTCAGGTTCAATCACTCCCATGTAAGAAATAATTGTTCTGATTACTTCCATTGGATGTGCTGAGGCTGGAATTGATTCTACGACACCAATCAAAGAGTCAGGCATTTTTCTCTGGCCGGCTAAATCGTCTTCGAATTTAGATAGCTCAGAGGAATTAGGCAATTTGCCAAGCAACAATAAATATGCAACTTCCTCAAAGGATGCGTTGTCAGCAAGATCCTCGATGCTATAACCAAGGTATCTTAAACTGCCTTCTTGTTCTACTGTAGAAAGTGATGTTTGACCAGCATTTTGGCCTCTTAAGCCTGCCCCCTCTAATTTTTTCATGATTTTATCTCGTAGAAATTTATTCCTCTTTTAATTATTTCACGGCCGTTTGATTTTCTCCATCTGTTAGTATCTCTAAGACTATAGACGCAGCCACAATATTCTTGCTTGTAGAATTGTTCGTTTTTAGAGATTTCTAGCATTCTAGAGGATCCACCTTGCTTCCTCCAATTATAATCCCAAAATGTGAGGCTATTATACCTCTTTGCAGCTCTTAAGCCAGAATTATTGATCTGATTAAGATCCTTCCACCTGGATATTCCAAGTGTTGTAGCAAACACGTCGAATCCATTTTCATAAGCAAATAAGGCACTTCTCTCAAAACGCATATCAAAACATACGGTGCATCTCTCACCTCTTTCAGGCTCATCCTCTAGACCCTTGATTCTTTCAAACCAATTCTCTTTATCGTAATCTGCATCGACAAAATCAAACCCTAACTTCTCTGCAAATCTAATATTTTCATTTTTTCTGATTTCGTATTCTTCTTTTGGATGAATATTTGGATTATAGAAGAATATAGTTGTATCAATACCTGAGGCAGCGACTGCCTCCATTATTTCCCCAGCACAAGGAGCGCAGCAGCTATGCATTAATAGTCTTTTCGAGCCATTCGGCATCTTAAGCTGAGGTCTTTGAAAATTTTTTAAACTATAAGGATTCATTTTAATAAAAAATCTTGTAAGTCATTGTAATTGGTGAAACTCATTATATCAGGATAAGAGGATTTAATTTCCTCTGGTGCAAAAATTAGAGCACCTTCAGATTCTTCAATCATTTGAATGTCATTATGAGAATCTCCAATGCAAAAGCATTCAAAGTTCATTGATGCAAATCCCTTTACTACTTGTTTTTTTGGCAAATCCTGTCTCTTTTTATAGGAAGAAATGTAGTTATTCTTGATATCAAGGTGATGGCAGAGTATGGGATAGCCACCCAACTTGTCTACAACGGGTAATGCAAGTTCATAAAAAGTATCTGAAACAATTACTATTTGATACTTTTCCTTTAGAGAGTCTAGAAAGCTTTTTGCACCTTCAAATGGTTTTATTGTTTTTACAAAATTTTTAATTTCTTTAAAGCTGATTGTATTGCTCTTTAATGCCCTCATTCTAGTGTCCATAAGTTCATCAAAATCTGAAATCTCCCTTGTGGTGTATCTTAATTCAGGAATATTAAATTCGTTGCTTATTTCTTGCCATATTTCTGGAGCAAGAGTGCCTTCAAGATCACTGCAAAGTATTTTCATTTAGGGTTATTTATCCCGTATGGTACATGACCTGTGGAAACATGGCTAGTTGCCTCTTCACAATTCTCAGCTAGATCATCAAAAAATATATCAGCTGAAAACCCTTTAAGAAACTTACCCTTAGGCAAGCCTCCTAAAAAAAATGTCTCATCAATTCTAATATTTTCATCTCTCAGGGTATTTATAACTCTTTTGTGAGCAGGAGCAGCACGCGCAGTGACTAGAGCAATCCTTATAGGACAATTATTGGCATTAAATTTAGACTGAATAATATTTAGTTTTTTTAAGAAAGTATTAAAGGGACCTGGAGACATTGGTTTTTTTGATTCACCCTCCTGCTTAAGATACTTTTTTAGTCCCTTTTTCTTGTAAACCACTTCGGATTCGTCAGAAAAAACTACTGCATCCGCGTCAAAAGCAATTCTTAACTGATTACTTTCAGAAAAATTTAACTTATCTGTAAATATATGTGCTGACGCAATATTATTCTCAATCGCTGTTTGCACATCTTTTACATCAGCAGAGAGAAAAAGATCTATATCTAATGCATCCACATAAGGAAATGGACTTTCCCCTCCTGAAAAAACTGCTCTTGAAATATTCAAATCATATTTTTCAATAGAATTAAAAATCCTCAATCCTGTATCTGAGCTATTTCTTGACAAAAGAATTACTTCAACAAAATCTGAATTCTTGGAATTCATTTTTAGCAGCTTTTCAACTAGTGGGAAAGCAACCCCTTTTTTAAGAAGATCATCTTCATGTTTTTTTTGAAATTTAGAATACTTTTCAATCCCTTTTTCTTTGAAAACTTTATGACTTTCATTTAAATCAAAAAGTGCTCTAGAACTAATTGCTATCTTTAAAATGCTCATTTTATTGTATTTTTAATTTTTTACTGTATATAATTACAGTATGTTAAACCTTACAAGTCAACAAATAAAAGTTTTTGATGTTATTAAAAACCATTTAACTATTAATGGCTACCCGCCTACAAGAGCAGAAATAGCAAAAACATTAAATTTTAAATCAGTAAATGCAGCAGAATCCCATATTAAAGCACTTGTAAAAAAAGGTGTAATAGAAAAAGTGCCAGGTTCCTCAAGAGGGATCAGACTAGTTGAAGACCTTGCGGGAATTCCTCTAATAGGTAGTGTTGCAGCAGGGTTGCCAATTACTGCTGTGGAGAATGTCGAAAAGAATATCCCAAACCCTCTAAATAAACATGTTGATTTTTTTCTGAGAGTAAAAGGTCAAAGTATGGTTGATGCTGGGATTCTAGAGGATGATCTTGTTGGAGTAAAAAAATCTTCAAATGCAGAAAATGGCCAAATAGTTGTGGCTAGAATTGAAGATGAGGTAACCTTGAAAAGATTCAAAAAAGTTGGCAATAAAGTCAATTTGATTGCAGAAAATAAAAATTTCAAAGACCTTCTTATCGACGAATCAATGGGTCTAGCGATTGAAGGGATAGCAGTTGGTATCGTTAGAGAAAACTTAAATTAGTGTACTACTCTATTGGTATTTTCTCGATCTAACAGATTTTCTGTAAGTTCATCGTCAAAACTCTCAATGTCAATATCAGTATTTAGTGTCTCTATGCCGGATTTGATCATCTCTTTGGCAACATCAAATTCCATTCCATTTAAAAGATTTTTAACTTCTTTAGAAAATTCAATTTTTACAAGAGGCGACTCTTTAGAATCTGACCGTCTTAAAACTATTACACCATCAGAAATTTCAACTAACTCTAAATATTTAGACATACTTTTATATTAGGTGCTTTTGTGAATATATAAAGAGGAAACGCTTAATCTCTTGCTTTTTCTTTCCAGATTTCGTCCTTGTGAATAAAAAAAGACTTCTTCTTTTTACCATCTTTTTCCGATGACAGAGTGTGTGAACCGTCTTTCCTATTAAATCTAATTACAAGATCGTCACCATCAGAATCTTTTTCTGGGGCACTTTTAAAATGATGATATTTTTCTGGCAAATCATTTATGACACTTTTAATCTCATGAACAAAAGGAGCTCTTGTTTCTCGGTTTTTAGGAAACTGAGAAGCAGCTAAAAATAAACCCTTTAGGCTATCTCTTAATAAATAAAAGTCATCACATTTTTGACATCTTATATGCTCAAGCTTTATTGGATCCATAAAGACTGGTTTTAATGTACCGTTTTTCATAAGCTGTCTAGTTGCAGTGCATGAATCTGATTGGCAGCTGAAGTATTTTCCGAATCTACCGAGTTTTAGTTCCATTTTTGACTCACACTTATGACAATCAATCAATTCTTCCTCACCACTCTTTGGTTTTATAAATTTGCCTTCTTCCAGCTTAGTTCCACTGCAGATTGGTGACTTTGAGCAAATATATAGCTTCCTGTTATCATCAATAATGTAGCCATGCATACTAGCACCACAAAGATCACACTTAGTTTTATTAAAGATGTTCTCTGCTTCCTTATCGTCGTTATCAGCAAGCAATTCGTCTGAAATTAGTGAATAAGTCTTTTTACACTTGTTATCGCCCTCATTAGAATACCCTTCGCATCCAAGAAATTGGCCATTCTGATTTGTTCTTAGGAGCATTTTTCGATTGCTATCACATTCAGAACAATTGACCTTTGTCTCTATTGGTAGATTTGGTTCCATTTTTTGCTCAGCATCAAGTAATGAGCCTTCAAATTGCGTATTAGCCGCTGTGAGAAAATGTTTAAAGTCTTGCTCCCCCTCAGCAATGCTATCCAAGCTCCTTTCCATATCTGCGGTAAATCCATAATCCATTATTTCAGGGAACGCATTTGACAGCCTATCGCAAACTAAGTTTGCTATTTTATTTGCATATAATCTTCTACTTTCGCTTTTGACATAACCTCGATCTTGAATATTTGTAATTATTTCATTATAAGTAGAGGGTCTTCCAATACCACGCTTTTCAAGCTCTTTTACGAGACTTGCCTCTGAGTATCTTGAAGGAGGTTTGGTGAAATGTTGGGATTTTTCAACCTTCGAAATATTTTTGAAAAGCCCAACCGCAAGATTTTCTAAATCAAAATCAACATAACCACTAGATTTCCCTGGGGGCATTACCTTATAAAAACCATCAAAGCTTACACTACTGACCGAGGTCTCGAATATTCTCGAGCCAGATTTAGCTTTTATGCTATTGACAATTATTTCAGGCTGAGGCATTTGAGAAGCAACAAATCTGGACCAAATTAGATTGTAAAGTTTTTTGTGGTCTTGACTCAGAGATAACTCTTCTGCTTTGAATGTTACATCAGTTGGTCTTATAGCTTCATGTGCCTCCTGAGTATTCGATGCTTTAGAAGCAAAATTTTTAGGAGAACTGTACGCTTCTCCAAAAGTATCAAGCAAGTACTGCTTACAATTATTTTGTGCAAGGACGCTTATGTTTGGTGAATCAGTACGCATGTAAGATATATATCCACCAGTATAAAGATCCTGCGCGAGTTTCATTGTTTTAGATAAACTAAATCCAAGAAATGAACTTGAAGTTTGTTGCAATGTTGAAGTAATAAATGGTGGCTTTACTGGGATCTTTCTTTTTGTTTTTTCATTTTCAAATATCTCAATTTCTGTATCCTGCAAAGACTCAGCAAGATCATTAGCTTCCTTTGCTGACTTAATTTCAAGATTGGATTTTTTTGTATTGAGTTTGAAATTAATATCTCTGTCATCATGCCTAACAGCAATCTCTATCTCCCAATATTCCTCAGGGGAAAATGAATTAATTTCTTTCTCTCTTTCAACAACAAGCCTTACAGCAACTGATTGAACTCTGCCGGCAGATAACTTTCCATAACTTCCTATCTTTTTCCAAAGTATCCCTGACAAACCATAACCAAATATACGATCAAGAATTCTTCTTGTTGCCTGTGCATTTATTAAGCCTTGGTCAAGATCTCCAGGAGTGTCAAAAGCTTCTTTGATTGCACCTTTAGTAATTTCATTGAACCTTACTCTAGAATAATTGAATTTTTTACCCAAGATCTCTCTGAGATGCCATGCTATTGCCTCACCCTCTCGGTCTAAGTCAGTTGCTAGATATATATTTTCTATACCTTTCGCAGATTTTTTTAAGTCTTTTACGACTTTTTCTTTTTTTGGATCAATTTCATAACAAATTGACCAATCATTCTGATTGATTGCTTTGCTGCCTTTTGAAAGTCTTCTGACATGCCCTACACTTGATTTCACAATGAAATCGCTCCCGAGGTATTTACCAATAGTTTTGGCCTTAGATGGTGATTCAACTATTACTAAGTTTTTGCTTGTCATGCTTAATTATTTTTTTCACTAAATTAGGACCTTCGTAAACAAATCCTGTATAGATTTGAACAAGATCGGCCCCTAAATCAAGTTTTTCGTAATAAGAATCTACATCAAAAACACCGCCGACTGCAACAATAATTTTTTCTTCATTCAATTTTTCTTTAATAAGCCTTAAAATTTTATTAGAACTATTTCGAAGAACTTTCCCAGACAGGCCCCCTTCTAGACTACTTACATTTAGCGTGGATTTAAGTTGTAAATTATTTGAAGTATTTGTAAGTATTACTCCATCAATATGGGTTTGATTAATAACTTTGATCACGTCAAGATAAGTTTGATTTTTCTCATCAGGAGAAAGTTTTATGAAAATTTTTGGATTCTTTTTAGATTTATTTCTTGATTTAACTAAAAGTGAAATAATTTCTGTAATAAATTTTTGATCTTGAAGTTGTCTGAGTACCGGTGTGTTTGGTGAGGAAACATTTATAGTTACAAAATCTGCATACTCAGATAACTCCTCGTAGCATTTAATGTAATCATCACGCATATTGTCAATTGGAGTATCTTTATTAGGACCAATATTTATCCCTATACATGTGATTTTAGCTGTATTCTTAAGTCTTTTTTTGATTGCATCTAAACCTTCATTAGGAAAGCCCAGACTATTCAACAATGAGTTTTCTTTAACTAATCTATGGATTCTTGGTTTCTTATTGCCCATTTGCGGGCGTGGAGTGACAGTGCCAATCTCTACAAAGCCAAACCCAAGATTATCCAGTTCTTTAATAAGCTTTCCATCTTTATCTAAGCCTGCTGCAACACCCAGTCTATTCTTTACTTTAAGCCCTTTAATAATTTGGGGGGATTGGTTGAATCTGTAAGCCCAAGAAAAGAGCTTTAGGAAAATGTGCGATATCTCCTGGCTAAGTTCAGGAGGAAAAAGAAAAAGAAATTTCCTTAGAATTTTATAAATTTTTTATTCCTCTTAAATAAATTTGCAATTCCTCCCTCAATTCTTCATTCTCAAGCCCTAGGAAGACATTTGCTTTCAAATAGCCAACTTTACTCCCGCAATCAAACCTTTCACCCTCAAATTCATACCCTATAAAATTATCAATATCTTTTTGTATGGCATCAGTAATTTGGATTTCATTATTTTTACCAGCATTGTGTTCATCAATAAAATTAAAAATACTTTTATTGAATATGTATCTCCCAACAACTGCTAAGTTCGATGGTGCTTTATGAGCATCTGGTTTTTCTACAATATCATCGAGATATGAAATTCTCTCGTTAGTTGATGTAGTTGATACTACGCCAAATTTTGATATGTCCTCTTGATTTACCTTCTCAAGAGCAAGAACCTGTTTATTGGTTTTTATTGCAGCTTCCTTCATTTGCTTAAGAACATTATTGCCTTTATTAAATATCAAGTCATCTGCAAGAATAACGGCAAAGTATTCATCGTCGTCAATGGAATCCTCTGCACATCCAATAGCATGACCTAAGCCTTTTGGGTCTCCTTGATCTATAGAAATAAATTTTGCATCAGTCCCACCTATATCTTTTATTGAATTTGCCAAGTCTTCTTTTCCTTGGTTGATGAGCATATTGAAAAGGCTTTCATTCTTTTTAAAGTGTTGGTCTATTGAACTTTTTGCATGATGGGTTATGAATATGAATTCTTTTACCCCAATCTCGGCTGCTTCCTCTACTGCATACTGAATAAGTGGTTTGTCAACAACAGGCAACATTTCTTTTGGAGTTGATTTTGTTGCAGGCAAAAATCTTGTGCCAAACCCTGCTACAGGAAATACGGCTTTTTTAATTTTCATTTCGGGAATTATACAGAACTAAGTTAATTTGAGCTATTCTCATATTTTGATAAGCTCCAATTTAGCTTATCACGGCATGTTTTGTAAAAATCATGATTTTTAGGATGCAAGAGCTTAAAACTTTGTTTGTTTTTTGTTACCGAAAATCTCATGTTTGAGTCATTTATTTTTATCTCTTGATTCCCGTCAATAATTATTAAGCTCTCTAATTCATCTAGAGGTTTTGCTAATTTCACTGAAATTCTTGAGCTGCTTGGAACGATTAGTGGTCTGGCTGAAAGTGAAAGAGGGTTTAAAGAAGTTATCACGAATGCATTCGTATTTGGAGATAGAATTGGTCCTCCCGCAGATAGTGAATAAGCAGTTGAGCCATTCGAGGTTGAAATGATCAGTCCATCAGCTCTTTTTCGATAAACTAACTCATCATTTATCTCGACCTTAAACTCCATAAGCTTATAGCTTTTGTGGGTATGCAGCACAACTTCATTAAAAGCAGTATATTCAGTGCCATCATATGAGCATTGAATCGTTTCTTTCTCTTCTATTTGATTTGTTCCACTTAAAATTTCAACTAATTGTGTATTTAAACTATCCACGCTTAAATCCGCCATAAAACCAACTTTTCCAAGATTAACACCAAGAAATGGAATGCCATAACCAGAGAATAGTTTTGCAGCCGAAAGCATTGATCCATCTCCCCCAATAACTAAAACTAGATCAAAACCAACATAGTTTTCCAGAGGTTTGGATTCATCATAAACTTTATGATCTAACTTATTTTCAGTTAGAATTTTTTTTATTTCATTTAATGCTGTATTTGATTTATTTTTTTCAAAAGCAACAATTAATATATTTTTATAATTAAACATTGAACAACTATTTTAAAACTTTAAAGCATATCCTTGAAGGGGGCTATAATATAACATTTTTATCAGGGGCTGGCATAAGCACTGCATCAGGCTTGCCTGATTTTAGAAGCGATAAAGATGGATTCTGGAAAAAAAACAGTCCTGTTCATTTTTCTGAATTTAAAACTTCAAATAAAGCAAGATTAAAATCTTGGGAAAATAATATTGCAATACAAAACAAAATCCAAAAAGCTCAGCCTACAAAAATGCACAGAATGATAAATGAGGTTTTAAAATCTGATGGACTAAATTTTCATATCACCCAAAATATTGATGGACTACATAAAGATGAAAATATTGCTCCTGAGAAAATCATTGAGCTTCACGGAAATATTTTTCAAGCAGAATGCTTAAGCTGCAAAAAGTCTTTCAACACTAAATCCTTTTATGAATCAGTTGTTAAGATAAAAGGTGATTCTCTTTGCCCTTCATGCAAAAGCGGTTTTGTGAAAGTAGGCACAATTTCTTTTGGGCAAAATCTAAATCATTCTGTTTTAAATCAGGCAAAGTTTGCCGCAGAAAATTGTGACTACCTTATTGCTGTTGGAAGTTCTCTTAAAGTCTCTCCAGCCAATAGCTTTATTAGAATTGCAAAAAAAATTGGTGCACAAATAGTAATACTTAATTACGATCCAACCCCATTTGATAGTGAGGCAAGTATTATAATCAATGAATATCTAGAGAAAATTTGTGATGAAATTACATGATGCCTTAGATGAGCTACTAAAAACCTTTAAACAGCTGCGCGACCCAAAAGATGGTTGCCCATGGGATAGGGAGCAAAACTTTAAATCTATAGCCAGTTGTTCTGTTGAAGAAGCATACGAAGTTGCTGATGCAATAGAAAGGGAGGATTATGACTCATTAAAATCTGAGCTTGGAGATCTCCTTTTTCAAATAATATTCCATTCAAAAATGGCTGAAGAAAACAAATTATTTACCCTTGAAGAAGTGATCTCTGAACTAAATGACAAGTTAATAAGACGGCACCCTCATATTTTTGATAAACAGCAGGTAAATACTTCAGAAGAAAGTCTTTTAGTGTGGGAGGACATAAAGGCAAAAGAGAGATCTGAAAAAAAATATAATTCTCTTATGGATGATGTGCCAAAAAATCTTCCTGGATTAACTAGGGCAAAAAAATTACAAAAAAGGGCTGCAAGGGTTGGGTTTGATTGGAAAGATAAACAAAAGGTATTTATTAAGTTAGAAGAGGAAATAAACGAACTTAGGTTGGAAAACAAAAATAATTCAATTGAGGGAATTTCTGAGGAATTGGGTGATGTGTTGTTTACTTTAGTTAATTTATGTCGCCATTATGACATTGAGCCTGAGGATATAATTCGTAGATCAAATTTAAAATTTGAAAACAGATTTAGAAAAATGGAAACATCTTCAAAAAACCAAGGAAAAAAAATGGAAGAATTGAACCTCAATGAGCTTGAGGATTTATGGAAATCTGTGAAATGAAAAGATACCTTATTGGAGTAATAACTTTTGTGCTTGTATTAGTAAACGCTTTACAAGTTATTGCAATAGTAACACCATTAGGATTACTAAGATTTATACCGATACCAATCTTGCAAAGACAAATTCTAAGGATCAATGAGAAATTTGGGGAAATGTACTTATACTTCAACAGCAGAATTCAAGATCTAATGCATAAACCCAACTATGAAGTTTTTGGTGAGGAAAAACTAAAAAGAGATATATGGCAATTTACTACAATTAATCATCTGAGTTGGGCCGATATATTTTTATTTTTGTATTTTACAAATTTCAAACAAAGCGTTCCAAGGATTTTCATGAAATCACAACTTTGGTGGTTGCCTTTGACTTGGACGGCCAACCTGGGGCTTGCCATGCCATTTGTTGTAAGAAGGTCTAAGGAGGAAATTAAAAAAAATCCAGAACTTGTAAAAACGGATAAAGAATCAACCATCAGAGCATGCAGAACTTACCAGATTATGCCAACTAATGTTGCTGGATTTATAGAAGGCACGAGAATAGATAAAGAGAAATATGTTAACTCTAAAAGCAAATTTAAAAACTTAATGCCTCCTAAAATTGGAGGAATGGGCTACACCCTCGAGGTTATGCCATATATTGATCATCTAACAGACGTAACCTTAGTTTATAAAAGCGATAAGAGGCATTTTTGGAACTTTCTTTGTGGCGATATGAATGAGGCAAGTGTAACAATAAATACTTACAAAATTCCAGAAGAATTGCGTGGTGTAGATTACAGCAATAATGATGAATTAAGATTAAAACTAAAGACGTTCCTGGAAGAGGTCTGGGCAAAGAAGGATGAAATAATAGAGAAGGAGAAGAAAAGATATGAAATTGATTCAGTATTCTAGGATATTAATTTTAGTCATTCTTGCTGGCTGCTCAGAGAAGTTTAATGAGCCTAATATTGATTACCGCATTGAGTTTCAGTCTCTTCTAAGTTCTTTTGAAGAGGCATCCATTTTGAGCTTTGATAAAATTAAAGTTCAAGATAGAAAATTCTATCTAAATTATCTTGAGGAGTTAGATCCTCAAAAAATTTATTTCCTTAAGAAGGATTTATCGATAATTCATAACGATGCGCCTACAAAAATTTACGACAATCTTCGCTCAATAATTACGCTCTTTTACGAAAGATATGAGGAAACACTGCATATTCGAAAAGACTTGCTATGGTTTCACAAATTTAATTTTGAAAAAGATGAGTATATAAAAGTTAAAAGAACGGAGTATTTCTCTACTATTTCTGAGAAACAAGAGTTCAACAGAAAAATTCTAAAAAATTTAATAATTAATGAAATGCTTGATGATAAAGACTTAGAGTCAGTTGTGGACGAGCTAAGACGGACTTATAAAGATAGAATTTCTTCATTAAAAAAGCTACGCGCCTCTGATAAATTTGGAGTTTTAGCAAATAACTTTTTATCACTGATTGACCCACATGCTCAATATTTTTCAGAGAGAGATTTAGAAAATTGGAATTTGAGAATGAATTTGAGCTTTGAAGGTATAGGAGCAGTTTTGAGTTATGAAAATGAATTTGCCAAGATTGAGGAACTAATGCCAGGTGGCCCAGCAGTCACATCAAATCAAATAAGCATTGGTGATAGGGTTATTGGGGTCGGACAAGGCGAAGAAGGAAGAATTATTAGAGTAGTTGGTTGGAGATTAGATGATATTGTTGACAGAATCAGAGGGGAAGAAGGTACGTTTGTACAGTTAAAAATCCAGAATAATTCTGGAACGAGCATTGTAAAGCTAAAAAGGGGCAAGGTATTGTTAGAAGAAAGTGACGCCTCTTCTAAGATTTTTGAAAAAGGGATACACAAACTTGGATATATTAATCTACCATCGTTTTACAGTGATACAGAGTGTCTAAATTTAGGCAATCCTTATACCTGCAAGAGTGCTGGGAATGATGTGCGGAAAATTCTTATTGATTTTAATTCAAAGCAAGTTAACGGTCTTGTGATAGATTTAAGAAATAATGGAGGTGGATTTCTATATGAGGCAGACCTTTTAACAAGGCTATTTATTAATGCTGGACCAACAGTTCAGATAAAGGGCTCCAATAATGAAATTGATGTTTATTCAACATGGAGTACAAGAAGAGCCTGGAGCAAACCAGTTGTAGTTTTAGTAAATAAATTTTCTGCATCTGCTTCAGAAATTTTTGCGGGAGCCTTGCAAGACTATAAAAGAGCATTAATTGTTGGCCAAGGAACATTTGGAAAAGGCAGTGTACAGAGATTTGAAAGAACTAAAAATGGTCAGTTTAAATTTACTGATTCTCTGTATTACAGGGTAAATGGGAAGCCAACTCAAATTTATGGAGTTACCCCTGATTTAGAGCTTCCTGCATTGCTGGATGCAAAGGAATATGGGGAACAAAAATATAAAAATGCATTAAAGCCATCATCAATTGAAAGTACGGTTTTTTATAAATTTGATAATGAATGGACCTCAACAATTATGGAAAAACATCAGTCAAGAATTACATCTTCCGATTTTTATAATCTTTTATCTGAGATTAAATCCGAGAATGAGAGCAATGAAGAGGTCAGTCTACTTTTCAATGAAAGAATTCTAATTGAGAATACAAGGAAAAATAGAAATCTTGGGCTTGCAAATCTTCGAAGAGAAATTGCAGGGCAGCCTAAATTTGAGAGTTATCAGGATTTCTTAGATTTTGAGAGTGATGACATTGTGCTTGATGAAGAGATAGATCAATCATTACAAGCTTTAATAGATATTATTGAAGATAAAGAAACATGAAAATAATAACATTCAATATTAATGGTTTGAGGGCCAGACCTCATCAGCTAGATGAGCTCAAGAAAAAATACGACCCAGATATCATTGCGTTGCAGGAAATAAAAGTCAGTGATGAGGATTTCCCTGAATCTATACCACTTAACCTTGGATACAAATATGAAAATTATGGCCAAAAAGGGTTCCATGGAGTAGCTATTTTTTCAAAATCGGATCCAATGCGTACCATTAAAGGTTTAGATGGAGGTGATGATGAAATACAAAAAAGATATATTCAATGTGACTTTAAGACAGATATAGGAGTGCTTTCAGTTTGCAACTCATATTTTCCACAGGGTGAAAACAGGAAACATCCTGATAAGTTTCCCTATAAAGAACGATACTATAAAAGAATTACTGATCATATCGGAAACCTTGATTCTCATGTCATTTTAACTGGAGATTTTAATATTGCACCAAATAGAAATGATATTGGCATGAACGAAGATGGTATTAAAAGATGGTTGAGAGAGGGACACACAGCTTTCCTACCAGAAGAAATCGAATGGTATGAGAGGCTTGTCAATCTTGGCTTGTTAGATGAGTGGCGCAAGAGAAATCCAGATAGTACAAAGTGCACTTGGTTTGACTATAGATCACGAGGATTTGATCAAGATCCAAAAAGAGGTTTAAGAATTGACCACTTTTTGATGTCCGAAAAACTTACTGATAAATATATATCTTCAGAGATAGACCATGAAGTAAGGGCCATGGAAAAACCTTCTGATCACTGTCCGGTAATACTTGATATTGACGCAAATATCATAGATTAAGCAAATATCATAGATTAAAAGATCTTATGCTTGCCACGTAAAATCTCAAAAAACATTATGTAATCACTGACAAGGCTAAAGAGAGGATAAGTAAAAGTTGCAGGTTTATTCTTTTCAATAAAAAAGTGACTGACCCAGGCAAAACCATACCCAGATAGAGGAATTAATATTAGGTAGAAAAAATTGAAAGTAGCTATAAAGGCAAATAAAAAGAAAAATGTAAATGAGGTACCAATAAAATGAAACAATTTAGTATATTTATCATTATGTTCTCTTAAGTAGTATGGATAGAATTCCTTAAGTGTTGTGTACTTTTTCATTAAATAATTATACTTAAACTCGAAAAAGATTCATAATCCGACGATAACAGAATTTAGTAAGCATTTCAGAAATCCTTACAAGCGAACTAAGTCTTGGAAGATAGCTTGCTGCTATGTTTGCGGTTTCTAAATAGATAGTTCCATCATTAATCATATTTGATGACATGCTATCTTCATGTATTCGGTATTTTGCTAAAACTTTATCAATGAAAATAGACTTATAATTTTTCATAACTTTTAAAACCAAATCGTAATCCTGAGAATTTGGATATCTTTCGTCAAACCCACCCAGGGTATCAAAACAATCTCTTTTAATCGTTATGGTTAATAAGCCAACATTTGCCCTCCCAAGCAATATATTTGAAAACGAACCCTTTCCAAATGAGCCTTTTCCTAGTGATTTATTTTGTTGATTGATTTTCTCAAAATCAGAATAGATAAATTTTAGACTTTGATCTTGGTTGGCTCTTTTCATGGGTTCAGATAGTCGATTTTTAAGGAAAACATCGTCCTGATCATTGAAACACAACCATTCTCCCTTAGACGCTTTAACTGCCTTGTTGCGTGATGTTGCAAGAGAGTCCTTACTATCACCATCAATCAAATGGTAATTATCTTTCTTGAATTTCTTAAAAATTTCAATTGAATTATCTGAAGACTCACTATCATAGAATATCACCTCGAAATCAGTGAAATCCTGTTTATCTAGTGCTTTAAATGTATCTTCAAGAAAACGTCCACCATTTTTACAATTTATTATTATTGAAATTTTTGGTGGTGTCATATTTCTTAAAGATAAATATTGAATTCAGTTTTCATGGTATGATCATATTTTTCCATGAACCTATTTTTTCCAGATAGTTGAGTAAAGCCACCATAAATAAAGAACCTATTCTCACTTGATGTCATTTTACTAACAGAATGAAAGGAGTAATTATCATTTTTGAAAATAATTAACTTCCCTGGTTCGGGCGAAATTTTTTCTATAACTTCGCAATCATCTTGATTTGGCCTTCCACTTTGTGAATCAACATTATCTTTTAATTTCCAGGTTACAAATTCTCCACCCTCCTCTGATGTGCCATTGAGTGAATTAAGATATATCAAAAAAACGAATTTTCTGTTGTTGCTATCTCTATGAATTTCTCTTGCATAGCCTTTAGATGCAATTGAAAAATCTATAAGCAATTCTAGACTTGTTTTATTTTGAAAGATTGAGGAATACAAAGATAAGAAATGCCTGCTTAGAAAAAGGTAGCACTTATAGATAATGGCTCCAATGAGAGTTTTTATTCCAGCAATTTTTACTTTCTGGTTAAGGTTTGAGCTAAATTTTCTCTTTTTAGTATAGAGCTTGATGCACTTGAACTCTTCATCTTTCTCATCAAAAAGACCTGAAACATAATCTAAGAAATCCTGGCTATTTAGCTTTTCATTTAACTTTTTCCATGATGGATTTTTTTTGCAAAGTTCATGCCAGTCTAGAGATGTATTTGGAATAAAGTTTCTGCCACCATGAATTACATCTCCTCCTGAAATATGATTATCAAAAAAGTCTTTTCCTTCATTTACAAGATTGTTGCAGAATTGCTTATCTAAATAATTTTTTTGTGCTTTATATTTAATCACAACTGAAATTCTATCAAAAAAACTACTTATAAAAAAAATCTATTCCTTGATTTATGCTGTTATTGAAATAATCAGCCTGAATAGATTCTTGTGCATCTGAAGCATAGAGTTTGTCTTCTTTTATTTTATTAATGAGTTCAATTGTGTCTGTAAATATTGGTAGGGGGTGTTTTTGCCCCTTAGCAAATAGTGATGTTTCATATTGATCATATTCATTTTTATATAAAATAGTTTTAAAGCCCATCGCTGCCGCTTCCAAAGCCGCGATGCTGGCAACTGAAATAATAATTGATCCCTCCGGTAAGTCTTCAATTTTTTTGTCGATTAGTTCAACTCCATTGAGTTTTTTTGATTGTCTGAAATAAGGATGTAGTTTTGCATAAATTTTAAAATCCTTTGATAAATTATTAGCTTTTAAATCAGAGATGGTTCTCTGTAGAGACTTAAAAGATTGATTATCGCCTGGCATTATAAAGATAACCTCATTAATTGACTTTGACTTTGAAGTTTTGTTTTCTGCTCTGTAAGTCCATTTATACCTAAGGTTTGGGCCCATTGAAACTTGAATTTCTAAATTATTTTTCTTAAATCTCTCCAAAGCTTTATTTCCAGTAACAACCATAATTTTTGGGCAAAGGCCATTTTTAGCTTCTTGTTTAGAGGGTATGATATTAAATTCATTTTGTTTGATTGGTCGTGATACATAACCACATGTATCAATCTCTTCATATTCACCTGCAGCAATCAGGATAGCTTTTTCAGAAGATTGATTTTCCCATGACAGGATTAATTTTCTCGGGGGCCCCAGATCCTTAAAAATCTTGCCAAGACCCAGAAGATTTAAGTGTGCTTCAAGGGACAGAGTGTTAAATGACGAGTTTAATAGATGTCCTCTAATTAATAAATCATTTATGTTTTTAGTTGTAATTTTTTTGGCGAAATCTTTTTCGAATGCATGGTGAGATAAACTTTTAAAAAAATCATTTACGCTCAAATAATGCTCTCTGAATATAAGCTTATTTTTAAGGACTTTTAGTTCTCTTAATGTATTAAAGATTCCAGATAGGCCGACATCAATAATTACAGGCATAAAAATTGCTTTAGACTCAGGTAAATCAGCAATATTGCCAAAATAGTTATTCTCAACTACCTTCCCTTTGAAAACATAAGAAGTAAATAATGCATAGATTTTGTTTGTTTTTAATCTTTTTTGAAAAGTGGATCTAACAAGAAATATCTGAATAAATTTAAGGCCTGTAAATTTTATTAAACGCATCAAATCTTTTAAAAGCTTAAGCCTTGTATGCACTACAGAATATTCAAGAATTGAGTTTGGATGGCTTGCTTGCAATTCCTTAAAAGCACCTTCTAGCTCTTGATTGATTTCTATGTATTCGACTTGGTGACCTTGCGCTATTAATTCTTGAATAGATGCTAGCAAACAATAATCATAGTAGATTCTTGATTGGTGAATGCTTCTACTTAAAGTTGATGCCAACTGAAGGAACTTTATCTTTTCGTGAGCTTTAGAGAATCTATCAATTTCTTTAGTAAATTGATCTTCAAGATGGAAAAGTTTTTCAGTAATAAATCTATTTATTTCCTGATATGAAAAAGCCTTTCCATTTTTGGTAATCCTCGCATTGACCTTCATAAGCTGACAATAAACTAAAGTATGATTATGAGCAAATAAGTTATAATCCCAGAATGATTTTAATTGATGTTGGAGCTGCAGGAGAAATATTGCCTAGATTTTCAGGCATTAAAAATAAAACTACAGTAGCTTTTGAACCGGATCCTGAAGCATTTATAGATCTACAGAAAAAATATTCTTCCCAAAATTACATCATTATCAATGAAGCACTTTCATCGAAGGAACAAGAATTAGAGATAAACTTTACAAAAAAAGGTGAATGCTCATCAATATATAAACCTAATACTCAGCTTTTAAAAAAATTTCCTTTTTCAGAGAGATTTGATGTTAAAACAAAGAAAAAAATTAAAACAAGAACCCTTGATAATGTTCTTAAAATGAAGGGATTGTTGCATCCAAACTACATGAAACTAGATATCCAAGGAGCTGAATTAGAAGCTTTAAAAGGATCAGTAAAGTCTCTAAAAAGTATTTGTTGCATTGAGTTGGAAATTGAGTTTGCCGAACTGTATGAGAATCAACCTCTTTTTAGTGAAACAGAACTATTCCTTCGTGAGAATGGATTTGAGATATGGGATATAAGAAGAGTCTATCAAAAAGATAAAAGTTCACTTTTTCATGGGTATAAAAAGGGGCGCCTGGTATCGGGAGATGCATTATTTTTTAAAAATCCTAGCAAGCTACATGCCGATCTAAAAAACCTGAAAGAAGCTGATTGGAAAAAAATAATTTTAGACTCAGCAGAAATTGCAAAAGTTTATGGTTACTCTGACTATGTTGTTGATTTAATTGATTCAGTGCCTTCAAGTAGAAATAAAAATTTTGTGAGCCAAAAATTAGAGTTCAAAAAGAAAGATAGGCTTACAATTGACAGCATGTTTAGCAAACTTCGTTATAAATTTAGCAAATTTTTATCAAAAAACCTTTTTTCGTTAGCGCAAAAAATTGACCCGTATGACTCAGGCTTTAAAACAGGTGACTCTAGTCTGGGAAACAAAAAAATAAAATAGAGTTACTTAAAAATATGCCTGGCATAAGTACTTGACCCTTTCTCGGTCAAATGACCGTAATCCCAAAAAAGTAATTCATTATTTCCTTCAGGATCCATGCCAAGGCAAGCTGAGTTCAAGCAGTACTCGTCTAAAATTGAAATGAATTGTATATTCTCATTATCAATTTCATCTATAGAATCTTTAATTAATTCATCTGAAACAACTAGCTCTTCCATATGAGTTTGAATAAACCCTAAATTCTTTTTTATATCTCGAATAGAGATAGTATTAAATACCAAATATTTTGGAAGGGAATTAAACCATTGCGGAGTATTCCCAACAACTATTATTTTTGCATCTTCTCGACTGGTAGAGATCTGTAGAAGTGTATCTTTGAACGATTCGATATAATTTCCATAACCGTGCCTAATCCAGTTAGCGTGCAGAATTATTAGTTTATATTTATTTTCTTTTATTGAAGTGAAAATTTGATCGTTCAAGAACGCACAAATATTATTATCAGAAAGGTTTATCTCTAATACGGGAGGACAGCCTGACGATGTCAGCTGTGTAATTGGTTGGATTTCATTTAAACCATGGAAAAGAGCGGCGGCATGAGAATCTCCCCATAAAAGGGTTTCTCCAGAAAAACATGAACTATCAAAACTTTGAATAGAATCCTCCTCTTCCAGAAAGCAAGTTCCGGTCCGTAGTTGTCGGTTAAATTGGTCAAGATTTTTGATTCTTAATATTTCCTGTTCTTGTTTGCTTAACCTTTCATCAAATCCATTATTGAAATGGCCCAAAAGTCCTATTGATATGAGAAAAACGCTGCCAAGTGCTGCAAATTTAAAAATAAATCTCCTATCTATAATTTTCTTATCACGAAACTTTCTTTCAAAAAACCTCCAAGATATGTAAGAGATGATTATAGAGATTGTAAAAATAATCACTGCCTGCATGAAATTCAATTCTTGGAACTGAGAATATTTCGTGAATGAAATGATTGGAAAATGCCAAAGATAGAGGCTATAAGAAATTAATCCAATCGACACTAGTGGTTTGAATGAAAGAATCTTATAAATTTTAGTTTTTTGGTTACAAAAGACTATGACTAAAAACGTACCAAGTACGGGTATTAGTGTCCATAAGGAGGGGTGGTCGAGGTTCTGATCGAATAAAATTAAAGAAATCAAAAGAAGTGAAAAGCCAATTGCAGATCCTAGTTCTGAGATAATTTTTGAACCTAAAACTTTTTTTTCATTTAACAGAATTGCTGCATATATTCCAATTATTAGCTCCCATGCTCGAGAAATTATAAGATAGAACTTCCAGCTTGATGGTTCGATATCCAGTAAAAAAAGTGACAAAAAACTACTGAAAAAAAATAGACTGATTACAACAACAAAAAAATTAAAGCTTATTTTGAGACACAACAAAATTAAAATTGGAAAGAAAAGATAGAATTGCTCTTCAACTGATAAGCTCCATGTATGCAGTAATGGCTGCAGATCTGCAGGTGGAGAGAAATAAGGATTAGTCAGCCAAAAATAAATATTTGATAAAAAAATTGATGAGGAAAATATGCTTTGAGACAATGATTTGAAATCAGGCGGTAATAGCAAAAGCCAACCAAAAATGGCAGTTGTCAAAGTCACCAGAAATAATACAGGAAATATTCTTCTTACTCTTCTTTCATAAAAATTTATCAAGGAAAAGGAATCATCTTTAATTTCTTTAATAATTAATGTTGCTATAAGGTAGCCACTTATAACGAAAAAAATATCTACGCCTATATAGCCCCCGTCAAAAATTGACCATCCAAGATGAAAAAAAACAACCGGTAAAACAGCTAATGCTCGGAGGCCATCGATTTCTGGTCTATAATTCATATATAGAGTATGAGTTTAATTTAAATCCACATTAAATGATTGTATTTTTTTAAGTGGTGAAATTTGAAGAGGAAAAGTTATGAAAAAAAATCTATTAAATCTTTTATTGATTATCTCAATGGCACTCATTGCCTTTGAACCAAAAATTATACAACCTGGTGCGCCTGGAAAACCTAGTGCGAATATAGATGCTGAAGATGCTATAGCCATTGCAGAGTCGTCCTATACAACTGCAGATGTGTCCTTCCTCCAAGGAATGATAATTCACCATGAGCAAGCACTCTTCATGTCAGAACTTGCTTCGGAGAGAACAAATGCTCAATCAATTGTTGACTTGGCTGGCAGGATTGAAGCATCACAGGAAGACGAAATTAATTTTATGGAAGGATGGCTTGTTGAAAGAGATGAAAGTGTAGCAATGGACATGGATCATGGAATGAGCGGCAGTGATCATATGATGAGTATGAATCATGGAATGAGCGGTAGTGATCACAAGATGAATATGCATGTAAATATGGCTGGCATGGCTACCCCTCAACAACTTGCTCAGCTTGAGAAATCAAAAGGAACAGATTTTGATAGATTATTTCTAAACTTGATGATAAATCATCATGATGGTGCTGTAAAAATGGTTGCTGAGCTTCGTAAACAACCTGGCTCGGCATACGATCCTGTATTGAATGAATTTGTTTCAGATTTAGTTAATGATCAAGGTGTTGAAATTGAAAGAATGAATGGCCTGTTAGTGGGCTTATCAAACGATCCTCGTTCGGGTCTCAAAGGAGGGCTTAAGTATGCAGAGGAAGCGATCCTTAACCTTGAATTAGTTAAACACCTAGATAAGCCTGTAGGTTTTTATGATCCCAATAACCCTGCACTTAGAGGCTCAGATAGTGCTAAAGATCCTGAAGAAAAAGAAAACATTTCATTAGAGGAGCGATCAGTAAAACTGAGGTCACCAATGTTTAGTTTTTCTAATACAGATATGGCATTTAGTGAAAACCTCTTAGTTGCTGGTAGTTATCATGGTTTTAATATGTATGAACTTGATAATGATGGTGTGCCAAATTTAGTAACGTCTGTTGTTTGCCCAGGAGGACAGGGTGATGTCTCAATAGTTGGTGATTTGCTTATCATGTCAGTAGAACAGACTAGGGGCAGGCTGGATTGTGGTCGAGAGGGTGTAGGCACAGAACCTAGCATGGAGAGGTTTAGGGGAATTAGAATATTTGATATTTCTGATATCTCTAATCCAATACAAGTTGGAGCTGTACAAACATGTAGAGGTTCGCATACACATTCCGTCGTTGCAGGACCTACGGAGGATGGAAAAATCGTAGTCTATAACTCTGGAACTGCCAGAATTAGAGATAATGAAGAGATGGCATCTTGCTTTGACAATCCAGGAGACACAAGAACTGCATTGTTTAGAATAGATGTAATCGAAATTCCCATTAATAATCCCAGTGCATCAAAAATTGTTTCCAGCCCTGCTGTTTTTGCTGACAAAGAAACTGGCCAACTTGCTGGGCTTTGGCGTGGAGGAGATCATGGAGATCCCTATGAAACACAAAATACAAGGATGACTAACCAGTGTCATGACATAACAGTTTTTCCAACTAAAAATATAGCTGCAGGAGCGTGTTCGGGAAATGGTATTTTATTTGATATTTCTGATCCCTATAACCCAGAGAGAATTGACGTAGTTACAGATACAGGTTTTGCCTACTGGCACTCTGCTACCTTTAACAACGATGGAACTAAGGTAGTTTTTACTGACGAATGGGGTGGCGGTGGAAGGCCTAGATGTAGAGCATGGGATCCACTTAATTGGGGAGCTGATGCGATCTATGATATTGTCGATAATAAACTTGTTTTCCAAAGCCATTACAAAATGCCGGCACCACAATTAGAATCTGAAAACTGTGTTGCTCATAATGGATCTATCGTTCCTGTGAAAGGGAGAGATATCTTCGCACAAGCTTGGTACCAAGGAGGGATTTCAATTATGGATTTCACTGATTCTGCAAACCCAATAGAGATAGGTTATTTTGACAGAGGGCCAGTTCTTGAAGATGAGCTTGTTACTGGTGGTTACTGGTCTGTATATTACTATGAAGGAAAACTCTATGGTACTGAGATTGCAAGAGGGCTTGATGTATTTAAATTACTTCCAAGTGAGTTCCTTTCAGAGGAGGATATTAAGTCAGCCGAAAATGCAAGACCTGCTGCAGGTCCTAAAAGACTATTTAATCCTCAACAGCAAATACCAATGGAGTGGACAGATTATTCCGCATCCGAATAATCTTGAATAAATATCAGATTCCAAGTAAAACCTTTTATAAAGTTGGAAGAGTTTTACTTGGAATTTATTTTCTAATTCCCGGCTTATTCAAATTTTTACTTTTTGAAAATAATTTAGAAATAGTCATCCTTCGGGAGGTTCCATTCCCGATTTTTTCCCTGTTATTGATAGGTGTTTTGCAAGTCATATTTGGAACTTTAATCATAGTCGGAAAAAAAGTTAGCATTAGTGCATGTATCCTTGTTTTAGTAACAGTCTTAATAAACCTTTACATTCATGATTTTTGGAACATAACAATAAATACAGATCATGAGACTCAGAACTTTATAAAGAATTTAGGGATAATCGCAGGTTTATTGTTATTAACAAAAGATAAAAATTAATAGGATCTCCAAAGAATCTAATTTAGAATCTCAAGAATTGTCTCTTCTAGCTTCAAAGAGCCATAAGTTGATAAGTGATCATCGTCATAATAGAAGCTTTTATTTATTTCTCCAATTAGACATTTCTTCTCATCACAGAATGTATCAATAATGTGGTAGAGATTGATTTCGTCTTCAGAAGATTTAAATATTTTAATTGGTATTCTTTCCAACTCTTCAAACTTTTCTCGGACAACTGACAAGTCATAAATACTGCTAATGCCCCTTGCAGCTCTGAAATAAAAAGATTCTGGAGAAGAGACTTGTTGAGGAGGCTGGGATATTAAATATATAGGAATGTTGCTTCCTTTGTATTCTTTGACGGTCTCGAGAAAAGATTGATTAAATGCTTTTATACTATTTTCTCTTGTAAACGGTCCATCTGAGGATCTTGCAATCAGCTGAGCTCCACTACCATCATAATTTCCATCAATATAATAAGACCATCTAGCAGATAAAATTATTCCATTGACTTTTTGTTCACGTGCATAATTTAGAACTCTATCATTCAGTGCTTTGCAATTATTAGTTCTCTGATCTGGTCTGTTAGGAACGACTCCAATGAAGGGAGGACAACCAGAAGACCCAGTAAAAAACACACTTAAATTTTTTTCTGTAGCAATACTATCCACAAGATTTTTTAGAGATAAGGCATGTGAGTCGCCAAATAAGATGAAATCAACTCTTTCTTTTTTAACTCCTAAGAGACACCCCCATTCATCAGAGGAATGATTGAAAGGCCGATCAAAACAAACTCCAACTTGAGGCTTATTAAAAGAGTCTTTTAATTCCTCTGAAAAGTTAACCCTTCCTTCAAACCCTTTACTTAAATACATACTCATACCAATAGCACTAAAAAATAATATTCCTATTACAGAAAAATTAAGAATAAATTTCTTTGAGGTTTGTGTTTTATCCCTAAAAGGTTTTTCAATCCATCTCCAGCTAATATAAGCCAGCACCAATGAGCTTAAACAAAGCATAATCAACATAGGATCTGACACCTCTTCCAAAAATTTGTGTTTCGCAAAAGCCAGTAAAGGCTGATGCCAAAGGTATGCGCTATATGAAATTAGTCCAACTGAAACAATAGGAGAAAAACTTAGAATTTTGTAAATGATAGTCCTATTAATAGCCGACAGAATTAATAGACCTGTACCAACAGTTGGCACTAATGTGTATAAACTTGGGAATGGTGTAGATTCATCGAAAAATAATATTGAATAAACTATCATTGCAAACCCAGCAATGCTTAAAATTTGGTTTAAAGTTGAAGATTTCAGGTGGCCTTTATATTTTAAATAAAAAGCAATAAAAACACCTATTAATAACTCCCACCCTCTTGTTGGAAGAAGATAAAATGCTGCCGATGGTTTGTTATACGCTCCCCATTCAGCGAGTAGCAGACTAGCAAAAAATGCTAGCCCTAAAATAAGTAGTATCCATTTAATCCCTAAACGCCAAAATACAAATAAAAATATTGGAAAAATGATGTAATACTGTTCCTCTACAGCCAAGCTCCATGTATGCAGAAGTGGTTTAAGCTCGGCTGTTGCTTCAAAGTATCCACTCTCAAGCCAGAATAAAAAGTTTGATGAAAAGGTAGAGACAGCAATAAGACTTTCACCAAAATCTCTAAGGTCATTTGGTGTAAGCCAAAACCAAGCAAATGGAATACAACTTAACATTACTAAAAATAGTGCTGGCAAAATTCTGCGAGCTCGTCTTTCATAGAAACTTAAGACACTAAAGCTCTCTTGTGCTAATTCAGATAAAATTATGCTTGTGATCAAGTATCCACTGATTACAAAAAAAACATCTACTCCAATAAATCCACCACTAAAATATTGAAATCCTGCATGAAAGAAGATGACTGGCAATACTGCCAATGCTCGTAAACCGTCAATTTCTGGTCTATAGTTCAGTTTTTGCTCCTGCCTTTAAGTTCCGATTTTGATACTCTTTATAAGTTTTATCAATAATAAGCTACATTTTACTTTCTATTAAAAGAGTTGGAACATTGTGATTATGTGATTTTAGAGTAGCAACCAAGGTTTCGTCTTTGATTCCATCTTTAATTTCTGTAACATCGATATTATTTTTTAAAAGCCTTTTTCTAGTTTTATGGATATCTTTTACCTGCCAGGCCAATCCCCAAAGAGTGTCATGACTTTCAAGATTAGAATCACCTTCCTCTATAACTTCAATAGTGGTTTTGTTGAGCCTAAAAAATAACATCCTCTTTTTCCAAGCCTCAATAAATTTATCTAGTGCTAATCGAATACCAAATACATCTCTATATATTTTTATAAATCCATCAGGATCATTTGTTTGGATTACAGCATGATCTAATCTATGTATAGATGATTTTGGATATGAATTAATAGAAGGCAGAACTCCAGTTTTATGCTGAATAACAAAAGAAAACAGACCCCGAGATATTTCGGATGGAAAAAATTGATTTATCCAAGTTCGCGTTTCCCCAGTATGGTCATCTATGCCCTCACCACTTGTTAGCTCAGGTAATGAAAAACCAGAATCACTAATTTTTTTTCTTAAAAAAATTACATCATCAGTGCCCATTACAAAGCCAAATAGCCCCTCACCTTTTTCATTGATGTGTTTTTCTACAAGCTCTGCTCCTAAACCAGTTCCGGTGGACGCTAAAAGTTCAAAATAGGTATTTTCAAAATTAAATAGTACGTTAGAAGTTCCTAACTCTTTGTGTTTTCCTCTCCAAACTGGTGGTACACCAAAGATCTTCTCGTAATTTTCTTTTGCGATTTCAAGGTCTTCTACTGCAACAATAATATGATCTAAAACATTAACCATTGCTCGCTTCACTCCCACTCTATTGTGGCAGGTGGCTTTGAAGTGATATCGTAGACCACTCTACTTATTCCATCTATTTCGTTAACTATTCGTGTAGAAACATGCTCTATAAACTCATGAGGGAGGTTTGTTGCTTTAGCAGTCATAAAGTCTGTTGTGTTTACTGATCTCAATCCAATTACATCTGCATATATCCTATTGTCTCCAACCACTCCTACTGACTTAATTGGCATATAAAAGGCATAAGCCTGACTCGCTGAATAATATAAATCATAATTTTTTAGCTCTGTTAAAAAGATGTGATCTGCATCTCTCAATCTTTGAAGCCTTTTTTCATTTACTTCGCCTATTACTCTTATACCAAGGCCAGGCCCTGGGAATGGATGTCTTTCTATAATCTCATTTGGCAAGCCGATTGCCTTGCCAATATTTCTGACTTCATCTTTAAATAACATTCTGAAAGGTTCCAATAAATTTAGATTCATTCTTTCTGGCAGGCCGCCAACATTATGATGCGATTTAATTACTTTGGCCTTAGTTTTTGAATTACCAGCAGACTCTATAACATCAGGATAAATTGTTCCTTGAGCAAGCCAATTAATTTCTGCAAGGCTCTTACTCTCTTTTTCAAATACCTCTATAAAAGTTTTGCCAATTATTTTCCTTTTATTCTCAGGATCAGTAATTCCTTCTAACTTTTTTAAAAAAAGGGATTGTGCATTTACTAAGTTCACCTCTAAACCTATCTTTTTTTTAAGGTTTTGAATTACATTCTTTGCCTCATCTTTTCTCAAGAGGCCGTGATCTACCATGACACACGTAAGCCTTTTCCCTAAAATTTTATAAAGCACTGCAGCTAAAACAGTTGAATCGACTCCGCCACTTAATGCTAATAACACATTTTGATCCTTAACTTTGCTTACAACTTCAGTATCAATTTGTTTAAGAATGTCTGTGGCGTCCCAATTTTGTTTAATGTCACATTTTTGAAGAAAGTTTTCTATGATCTTTGTTCCAAATTTTGTATGTGTCACTTCAGGGTGAAACTGTAATCCGTAATAATTTTTTGAGCAATTTTGGAATGCTGCAATAGGCGAATTATCAGAGGATGCAATTACTTCATACCCCTCTGGCAAAACTTTTACTTTATCACCATGCGACATCCAGACATTGATAGCATTATTAGTCCCATCAAAAAGGGGGGATTTGTTTTCTAATTTTATCTGAGCATGACCAAATTCTTTTTTCCCTTTATTTTCAATTTTTCCACCTTCTTGAAAAGCAAGTATTTGCATTCCGTAGCAAATACCCAAGATAGGTTTCTTAGAATTTAAAATTCTCTTATTTATATCAGGATTACCCTCAAGATTTGAGGATTCTGGCCCACCAGACAAGATAAAACCTGAAACTTCAGTGAGATCTGGAATTTCATCCCAGGGACATACCTCAGAAAAGATTTTTAACTCTCGAAGTCGCCGTGCTATAAGCTGTGTATATTGTGAGCCAAAATCAACAACTAGAATTTTTTGCATTAGTCTGCTCGATAATTTGGCGCCTCTTTTGTAATGCTTACATCATGAACATGACTTTCTTTTACTCCAGAGGAAGTTATTTTTTGAAACTGGACCCTATCTTTTAAATCTAAAATTGTTTTTGATCCTGTATACCCCATGCCTTGTCTTAGACCACCTTCCATTTGGAAAACAACGTCTTTTAACCATCCTCTAAAAGGCACTCTGCCCTCAATCCCCTCAGGAACCATTTTATCTGGATCTATATCATCGCCATGCATGTACCTGCTTGCATCAGTTCTTTTTGCCATAGCACCTATTGAGCCCATGCCTCTGTAGGTTTTAAAACTACGTCCCTGATATAACTCAACCTCACCTGGTGCCTCTTCTGTTCCTGCAAATGCACTGCCTAGCATAACAGTATCAGCACCAGCTCCAAGTGCCTTAACAATATCACCAGAAAATCTTATACCCCCGTCAGAAATCACAGGTATATTTTTTGCTGCTTTTGCAACCTCTAAGACTGCTGATAGTTGAGGCACCCCTACTCCAGCAATGATTCTTGTTGTACAAATAGAGCCAGGTCCAACACCAACTTTTATAGCATCAGCTCCAGATTCTATAAGCAACTTAGCGCCATCTTTTGTTGCAACATTTCCAGCAACAACGTCAATATTTGGATATTTCTTTTTAAGGAATTTAAGCACTTTAATTACTCCTTCAGAATCGCCATGAGCGCTATCTATGATAAAAACATCAACACCAGCCTGAGCTAGATTTTCTGCTCTCTCTTCGAGGTTTTTACCTACGCCAACTGCTGCACCAACCATTAACCTGCCCTCTGCATCTCTTGATGCTAAAGGATAATCAATTGATTTCTCAATATCTTTCATTGTAATTAAACCAACTAGTCTATTTTTACTATCCAAGACTAAAATTTTCTCTATTCTGTGTTTATACATGAGTGATTTAACAACTTCTTGATCTTCCCCTTCCTTTACAGTTATTAACTTTTCCTTAGGTGTCATAATAGTTGTTACGCTTTGATCTACGTCTCTGGCATACCTAAAATCTCTTCGTGTGACAATTCCTTTTAATTCTCCATCATCAACTACAGGCATGCCTGATATATTCAGCTCTGAGGTTAGTTGAATTAGTTCTGCAATAGAATTTGATGATTTTATTGTAATTGGGTCTCTGACAACTCCACTTTCAAACTTTTTTACCTTCTTAACTTCATTTGATTGTTCATTGGGTGAGCAATTTTTGTGGATTATTCCAATTCCGCCAAGTGATGCAAGAGCAATTGCCATCTTTGATTCTGTTACCGTATCCATTGCAGCAGAGCAAAAAGGCAAATTTAAAGAAATGTTTTTTGTAAATTTTGTTTTGAGTGAAACGTCTTTGGGCAAGACATTAGAATGCTTTGGTAGAACCAATACATCATCAAATGTCAGAGCTTCTTGAAGAACCTTTTCCATAATATAGTATATATCAACAGATTAATTGTTTCCACCATGAATGGCTTATACCTTCTTATACCAATACTTTCAGGCATAGTTGGTGCCATTTTTACCAGTTGGTTAGTGCAAGAATATGATAATTATGGAAAAAAATACTCTCATTTTTCAGACAGATTCACTAAACGTTCTCAGTGTGATTTTTGCCAAAAAAAACTAAAGTTCTATGAGTTAATGCCAATTTTTTCCTTTATTTTGCAAGGAGGAAAAAGCAGATGTTGTAATAAAAATTTACGTAAAAAATATATCGTCTTCGAAAGTCTTGGGGCATTAACCTTTGTAGTTGGAGCTTTGTATAGCTTAATAAATATTTCAATATTAGCTTTACTGTTGATATTCCTAATTTTTGTAGATGAAAGATATAAAGAGATTGCGCTGTGGAATAATTTATCCCTACTATTATGGGTCTTGCATGAGGCTACATATAGATTCGAATTTAATGAGATTATGTCTAATCTGATCGGTGCAGTCTCTGTGACATTAGCATTAGTATTTATATACTTTTTTTATAGAGCTACTAGAAAAAGAGAGGGAATTGGAATTGGAGACATTATTTTGCTTTTTACTACTTCTCTGTATTTTGGAATACCTTTATCTTTTTACCTGCTTATAGCAGCATCATTATCTCTGATAGTAAAAATTATAGTTACAAGAAAATATAAAGATGAGCATGCCTTTGGTTCATGGATAGCAGGATTTTTCCTAATATTTACTGTATTCCAAGAATTTTATGAGATTGTAGGCTAATTTTCCAATTTGCATTTTTCATACAAAATTTTATAGATCGATTAGTATTTGAATCTAACTTTTCAGAATCCATTGGCTGAATATAGAAGTGCTTAAAACTCAATTTTTCAAAAGGCTCTGGTTTGAAATTGGGCTGAGGGTAAATAAATTTTAGCTCATCTCCCTCTGTTATTTTTATTTTTGTATTTGGTTTTGGGCTCACACATATCCAATCGATTCCAATTGGAGGTTCAATCGTACCATTTGTTTCAATTGCAATATAAAAATTATTTTCTTTTAAATAATTGATGAGTTTTTGATCGGCTTGCAATAAAGGCTCTCCACCTGTCAAAACAACATTGATTCTCTTACTTTCTCCCATCCAAATAGATTTTACTTTTTCTAGTAACTCTTCTTTTGTATATGAACCTCCATTGACTCCATCCGTGCCATAGAAATCAGTATCACAAAAATTACATATTGCGTTTCCTCGATTCTTTTCTTTACCACTCCACAGATTACATCCTGTAAATCTAATAAAAACTGAATTCATGCCGGTATTTTTTCCTTCGCCCTGCTGAGTGAAAAAAATTTCTTTAATTTTATATTTCATTTAACGGATCCTTGAAATTATTTTTTTCAAATGCATTGATTCTTTCAAGACAGGCACTACATTTCTTGCATGGTTTGGCTTTACCTTCATAACAAGTCCACGTTTGAGAGTAATCCAGACTCATTTCAAGCCCAATTTTTACAATCTCTTCTTTAGACAAGTCTTTAAATGGAGCATCTAAAATTATTTCGTGATAGTCACAAATTTTCAAGACCTCAGATAGCTTGTTTATAAATTCTGGTCTGCAATCTGGATAAATTTCATGATCCCCAGCATGAGCTGCATACCATATATGGTTTATTTTTCTTGATATTGCTAGAGATGCAGCTACTGAGATCATAACCATATTTCTGTTTGGAACTACGGTAAGTTTCATTCTTTCTTTATCGTAATTACCCTCAGGTATTTCTATATTACCAACCAAAGCAGAATCTGATAAGAAATCTTCAAATGGTAAGCGAACAATTTTATGTTCAACGCCAAGCTTTTTTGTTGAACTTGAAGCAACATCAAGTTCTTTTCGATGCTTTTGCCCATAATCGAAGCTGATAGCGTATACCTTATCAAAATTTTTCTTAGCTAAATTTAGTAAAGTGAAAGAGTCTAAACCGCCTGAATAGACAACAAGAACTTTATCCATTTAAAGTTCATCTGTTTTGGCTGCACATACAAAATCGTTTTTGTGTAATCCTTCAATTGCATGCGTCCACCACCAAACCCTAACCCTACCCCATTCTAGTGCAATTAGAGGATGGTGATTTTCTTGTTCTGCTAAATTAGCAACCTGAGTAGCAAATTCTAAGGCAAGAGCATAATTTTTGAACTTATATTCCTTGAAAAGCTTATTTATTTTTTTCGTGGTAGAGGTTTCGTTATCAACGTAATTTCTTGTTTCCTTGACTTCTGTAATTACAATCCAGTCATCAAGCTCTTGCAAAAATTGCTCCTGTTCTTCTGAAGTAACTTTTGGAGCCCCAACTTGGCAAGCTTCGCATTTTTCTTGTGTAAGTTTCATTTTTAAAAATAAGGTTTAATTAAGTTTTTTGGATCTAGCAAACTTTCCAACTCCTTCCTCTCTATAGTAGTCATCTCTGAGGCAACATCAATAATAGCACGCTTTTCTTTGTATGCTTTTTTTGCAATTTCTGCAGCCTTTTTATAGCCGATGATAGGGTTAAGAGCGGTAACCAAAATCGGATTTCGATGAAGGTTCTGTAAATTATTTTGTTCATTAATTTTAAATGTTTTAATACATTTTTTTGCTAGTAATGGCATACAATTCCCCATCAAGTTGATGCTTTTTAACAGGTTATATGCAATAACTGGAAGCATTACATTTAACTGGAAGCTTCCACTTTGTGACCCAATAGAAATTGTTAAATCGTTTCCAATAACATCCGCACAAGCCATTGCAACAGCTTCTGGTATCACGGGGTTTACTTTGCCTGGCATGATGCTACTACCTGGTTGCAATGCCTCAAGCTCAATATCTGAAAGTCCTGTTAATGGGCCGCTATTCATCCATCTTAAATCATTTGAAATCTTCATTAATGAGAGTGATAGATTCTTAACTGCGCTGGAAAGCTCGCTTGAATTATCTTGTGCACTCAAACCCTGAAAAAAATTTGACGCTGGCTTAACATTAAAGCCAGTTACTTTCTCCACTGCATTGCAAAAATACTTTGGAAAATCTTTATGAGCATTAACACCAGTGCCGATTGCTGTTCCTCCTTGAGGTAAATTTAACATTCTCTTATTTGCAACTATTAAAGCATCCCTTGAGCTTTTCAATTGTGCTGACCAACCAGACAATTCTTGATAAAAGTCAATTGGCATTGCGTCCATCAAGTGAGTTCTGCCAGTTTTGAGTTTGCCCTTTAATTTTTTTGCTTTTGTGTCGATTTCCTTGATTAAAAGCTCTAATCCAGGAAACAAAAACTCTTCCATATCATATAGAGCACTAATACATATTGCTGTTGGTATAGTGTCGTTACTGCTTTGACTCATATTAACTTCATCATTTGGGCTTATAGGAGTTTTTAGCTTTTTAGAAGCTAAATTCGCAATAACCTCATTAGCATTCATATTTGTGCTCGTTCCAGATCCAGTTTGAAAAACATCAAGTGGAAATTGATCATCGAAGTCACCATTCATTACTGATCTGGCAGCATTTTTAATAGCGTTAGCTTTCCTAGATGTTATTAAGCCTAGATCTTGATTTGCTACTGCTGCAGAGTATTTAATTGCCCCCAAAGCTTTGATAAAAGATCTCCCAAAAGGAAACTTAAACTTTATTCCGCTTATAGGAAAATTTTCTATTGCCCTTTGAGTCTGAGCGCCCCAGAGTGCATTTAAAGGTACCCTTACTTCACCTAGACTATCTTTTTCAGTTCTAAACTTTTCTGTTTTTTTCATGATTTATTAAGAATTATAAATTATTATAAATCTAATATGGCCACAGCAGATAATTTTAATGCATCAATAGCAGATAAGATTGATTTAAGCAAAGGAAAACTTCCTTTTAAAGGTAGAGGTCTTTCTGGCTCAATTGACATTAATTCAAAATCAATAGAAGAACAAAGAAGATATGGAGTTGAGCATCTTGCTGCGGCATACAGAATTTTCTCACAAAAAGGGTTTGACCTTGGACTAGTGGGTCATATTTCTTTTAGGGATCCAGAATTTAAAGATTGCTTCTGGATTAATCCTTTGGGATATCATTTTTCTCAAATGAGAGTATCCGATTTATGCCTAATGAATCAAAATGGAGATTTAGTTTATGGTAGGGAAAGAACTGGTGATGCAGCCCAATCTATTCACTCCAACATTTACAAAAATAGAGATGATATAAATGCCATAGCTCATGCCCATCCAATGTATGGTAAAACATTTTCAACACTTGGTAAGGAGCTAAAACCTTTAACTCAGGATTCATGTGCCTTCTTTGAAAGAACAGCAACTTTTACTGATTACGATGGAGTAGCAAATGGGCCTGATGAAGGAATAAATATTTCCAAAGCGCTTGCTGATAAAGATTTTTTAATATTGCAAAATCATGGAATTCTAACAACCGGAACAATGGTTGATACTGCACTCTGGTATTTCATAAACATGGAAGAGGCTTGTCAATCTCAGCTGATTGCTGAATCTGTTGGTGAACCAATGGAAATAAGCGCTGAAGTAGCTCGTCACACGAGAGACTATGTCGCCAATGATCTTTCAGCTTTTGCAAGCATGCAGCCGCTACTTGACGTTCTTTGGGAAGAAGATTCAGATTTTCTTGACTAAGTAATTACTGCTTGCACCTCAAGATATTCTTCAATACCGAAAGAGCCATGCTCTCTACCATTTCCAGACATTTTAAAACCACCAAATGGCGCCGGATAATCTCCCCTTGAGATCCTATTCACAATAACCTGACCAGCTCTAATTTGCTTTGCAATCTGTTGTCCTTTTTTAGGGTCTCCACATGAAACCATACTTGAAAGACCATAACTTGTATCATTTGCAATATTAATTGCTTCTTCTATATTCTTGTAAGGGATTAAACATATTACTGGTCCAAATATTTCATCTTGCGCAATTTTCATTGAATTTTTAACATTGGTAAAAACTGTGGGCTTTACATAAAAACCATTTTTTATTCCGTTTGGTTTCCCAACACCTCCACATGCTAGTTTGGCTCCTTCATCAATGCCTACTTGTATTAAATCTTGAACTTTTTCATATTGAGTTTTATTTGAAATAGGTCCGAGAAATGTTTCCTCCTCACTTGGATCACCTGTTACCATAGCTTCTGATGCTTGGACTGCATATTTTGTTGCCTCTTCTAAAAGATTCTCTGGTACCAACATTCTTGTAGGTGATGAGCACGATTGGCCGGTATTAAAGAAACATTGTTTCATTCCCATATTCACCGCTGCTTCTAAATCAACATCATCCATAATAATATTCGGAGACTTCCCGCCAAGCTCAAGCGAAACTCTCTTAATGTTTTCAGATGCTTTCTTCTGAATATCTATTCCAGCTCTAGTGGAACCAGTAAATGAAATCATTTCTAAATCAGGATGAGAGCTCATTTCTCTGCCAACTGTTTGCCCATAGCCATGAATAAGATTTAAAATTCCTTTCGGCAATGAAGTCTCATCAATAACCTGGGCCAAAATATGAGCAGCGCCAGGAGTAATTTCACTAGGTTTCAAGACAAAAGATGTCCCTGCTGCGATAGCAGAGGCAATCTTAGTACACATCTGATTCAGCGGCCAGTTCCATGGCGTAATCATACCCACAGGACCTATAGGTAGTTTATTAATAGTTATATTGTCATGAACTTCACAAAATTTAAAATCATCTATCACAGACAATGTATTCTTAAAATGAATTATTCCTGAGCCGTATTGTGCTCCTGCTGCCATTTTAAGAGGAGCACCCATTTCTTCAGAGATGACTTTAGCAAAGTCCTTTCTTCTTGTATCCATCCCATCAATAATTTCTTGCAGCACTTTTTTCTTTTGCTCTAGTGTGAGGGCTGAAGCTATTTCAAAACTTTTTTTTGCTGATTTAACTGCATCATCAACATCTTTTTTTGAAGCTGAAATAATTGAACCCGTAATTTCTTCATTAGCAGGATTAATAAGATCAATAACATCAGTTCCGTCAGGACTGACCCATTCCCCATCTATATAAAATTCTTTAATATCCATAAGTATTATTTTACTGTATAAGAATCAAAGAGAATAGAAATTGAAAAAAATAGTTATTGCAGGTGGTTCTGGGTATATAGGGCAGGCCTTCTATAAAAAATATAAAGATAAATACCACATTAAAATCCTGAGCAGGAATCAATCTCAAGAAAATTTCTTTATCACATCACTTGAAGAATGCGATGTACTTATTAATCTTGCTGGTCAGAGCATTTTTCCTACGAGGTGGACTAATCGTAATAAACAAAAAATTCTTGATAGTAGAGTTAAATATTCAAAAGACCTTCTCAAGGCGGCAAGCTCTAAGAAAATTAACCATTATATTCAAGCTTCTGCAATAACTTATTATCCATTTTCTTCCTCAAGAAAATTTATTGAGTCTATGGGTAAGCAAAAGGGGTCAAATTTCTCACTTAAATTAGTACAGGATTGGGAATCAGTAGTTGATAAATCTAGTATTAAAAACAAAACAATCTTAAGGCTTGGTGTGGTAATGGGTCAAAAATCAAAATTTTTAGAGCCCATTAAATCTCTTTTTAATTTATATCTAGGAGGTATGATTGGTGATGGCAGACAATGGATTTCTTGGGTACATATTGATGATGTTACGAGTGTAATTGATTATATAATCCAGAATAAAATATATGGTCCTATAAATCTTACATCACCTAACCCAATTACAAATGCAAATATGTCATCAACAATTGCACAAACACTTGGAAAGCCAAATTATTTACATTTGCCAAAATTTCTCTATAGATTAATGTTTGGTGAATCATCAGAACTGCTTACAGAGGGGCACCAAGTATTTCCTAGACTGTTAACTGATGTAGGATACAGATTTAAATACAGCGATTTTAAGGACGCTCTAGATGATTCAATTTAGTCTTTTCTTAAATTTCCAAAAGCCTCTATAGCAGCTTGACGTGATTTTTTTAGATCAACTATCGGTTGATAGTATCCATATTTCAATGGATCAACTGGCATGTGAATTTCAGAAATTGGGCATTGTGATAACTCTGGAATCCATTTTTTAATATATTCTCCCTGAGGATCAAATTTGATTGATTGCGTTTCAGGATTCATTATTCGAAAATATGGAGCAGCATCAGTTCCTGTCGAAGCACTCCATTGCCATCCACCGTTATTAGATGCAATATCGCCATCAATAAGATGCTCCATAAAAAATTTCTCTCCTTCTCGCCAATCAATTAATAAATTTTTGCTAAGAAACATCGCAACTATCATCCTCAATCTATTATGCATCCATCCAGTATTTAACATTTCTCTAATGCCAGCATCTACGATTGGTATGCCTGTTTCGCCATCTTTCCATCTTTGTAAATGTTCGGTGTTTTGTGACCACTCTAAATTTTCGGTATAGTCCAGAAAGGGCCTATTCATTGATACTTTTGGAAAGTTATAAATTATGTGCCTATAGAACTCTCTCCATAATATCTCTGAAACCCAATGAACAATGCCTCTGTCACCCTCATCAAGAAGGTTTTGGTTATATTTTTTTGCCTCCAATATGCACCATTTCGGCGAGATGACGCCGGAATTTAAATAAGGAGAAATTTTTGAGCAGCCGTCAACAGCTGGAAAGTTTCTATCATCTTTATATAAATGCCCCTTAGTTGAAAGAAAATCAGTTACTTTTGTCTTGATGTAATCTTCACCTACAGGCCAAAAATCATCAATCTTAGAAACAAATTTCTTAGATATGTTTTTGACATCAGCAGACTCTATATTCACTTTATTTTTTGGTGAGGGAATATCAAATAAGACGAGTTGCTCTTCTGTTAATTCTTCAAACCATTTTCTTTTAAAAGGACTATAAACTGAAAAATTTCCACCTGCTTTTGTTTTTAAACTGCCTGGAGGATGAATAACTTGATCGTGATAATTAAAGACCCCAAAACCAATTTCTTTAAAACTTTTATAGATATATCGATCTCTTTTTAGCTCGTTAACAGGATATTCATTATTAAAATAGAGGCTTTTGCATTCGTATTGCTGCATTAGCTTTAGCAAGCTTGCATAGATTGAATCATAATTTTCCGTTTCAATTATAAGAAGCGGTATATTTAGTTTCTGAAGTTCTTTTTCAAGACAAACTAGACTTCTTAGCCAGAAACTTTTTTTTGCTTTTGAATCATTGTGTTGTTCCCATTGTGATTCTGTGAGAAAGTATACAGCAATCACTTCCTCAGAAATTGCACAGCAATTACTTAAAGCAGGATTATCATCTACGCGCAGATCATTTCTAAACCAAATCACTGATCTCATATAAGCTCCATTATCTGCTTCTTGAGAGAAGCTCTTTCTTCCATTACAAAGTTTCTAACTCCAGTATCAAGTTTTGGTTTTGATCTGTTTAGTTCAGTTAACCTAAGAACCCTCAAGAGTCCCTTTCTTTCAAAGTTTTCAATTATCTCATGATGGTGCTCTCTTTTAATTGGACCTCTCAGTTCTATCACATTTACAAAATATCCTCTTGTAATTATTTCTACAATCATGCTAGTGCTATCTGCTGTGACAAAAATATTTCCATGAGAATCTATAGCATCTTGCATAATTTCAAAGGTTGTAGTTTCAAGATCAAGAAATCTATGTTTTGACCCCTTATTGTCCTTGAGGTTCTCCCAGGCATACTTTGGCGTTCGTCTTGAATTAATAAATGTAGTTTCTATAGATTTAAATTCATATGCTAATCTGTACCAGTCTTTTTCACCATAATCATAACCACTACCGTCCCCTCCTATAAGCACCAAACTATTTGAAGCAGAAACTTCATTCTGCTCATAAGGAGAAAACTTTGTAGGAGGCAAAATGGTTGGGATCACCTTGAAAACATCACTGAGGTCTCTTTTTGTCGAGACAATTCCATCAAATTTTTTCATAATCCTGAATTTTGGTGTCCCAATGTAAATAATTTTTGCTTTTGAAGACTTTGCCAGTAGGTATGCAGGAATAGCAGTCCGAGAGCCAGAACAAATTACTAGATCAAATCTTAACTCCACTAGGCTGGGATTTAATAATTTTAATAGGAACAAATAAATTTTCTCACCAAAAATTACCATTGACCTTTCAAGGAAACCTGGGAAAGAGATAATATCCTGATTAAGAAAAAAAATATCCTTGTTTTGATCCTGTTTTTTTAAAATGCTTCGTAGCCCAATGCATTGACTCAAGTGTCCTGATTTTTTATCTGCAACAATTGCAATTTTCATAACTTGTCATTTGTTATATGGACTTCATATCTATTTTCATCCATCTTGACAAAGTTAACAGAGCCACCTGCCTCCTTTACCAAACTAATTCCAGCTGCAAAATCCCATAAAAAAACACCCTTTTCGTGATAGTAATCACATTTCCCTGATGATACATATGCACAGGATAAGGCGGCACTGCCAAACATCCTTACTTTCTTCCAGGGACGAAGGAATTCAATATAATCTTGAGTCATTTCAATGTCTTTAGAAAATGGTATCCCTGTAGTGAGTGAAGCTTTTTCCTTAGAGGTAATATTCGATACCGAAATCTTTTCGTCATTTTTAAAAGCCCCATTACCTTTAGATGCATAGTAAAGGTCATCCTCGTTGAAATCATAAATAACTCCAATATGTCCTTCATCTTTTCCAAGAAGAGCAATTGAAACACAGCATGCTGGAAGATCTCGAAAATAATTTGAAGTTCCATCAAGAGGATCAATTACCCATGTAAGATCATCATCGTTTAAAGCATCTAGTCCTGTTTCTTCTCCAAGAATATTAATTTTAGTTTTTTCAAGATGATTTTTAATCAAGATTTCTGTTTCTAAATCAAGTTCAAGCTTAATATCTCTACCGACCTCAGATGAAATTTTTTTGAATGAATTCTTTTTTTCAGCAAGGAGGTATCCTGCATCCAAGGCAGCTTCTTTTGCAATGCTCAAAAGACCACTTATATTCATTTCTTATATGGTCTCCATGCATCTAAACACATCTCTCTTAAATCTTTTTTCGCTTCCCATTTCAAAATTTTTTTAGCTTTTGAATTATCAGCATAGCAAATTGGAACATCTCCCTCTCTTCTATCAGAAATTTTTACAACAAATTCAATTGAATTCACCTCTTTAAAAGTTTTGATTATGTTTTTAACACTTACAGAGTTGCCAGTGCCAATATTAAAAACCTCATATCCGTTTAATTGTTCAAAATATTTAAGTGATTCAAAATGTGCATCTATCAAATCTTGAATGTGTATAAAATCTCTCTCTGCTGTACCATCTGAGGTTTTATAGTCATCGCCAAAAATGTTTAGTTCTTTTGTTTCACCAATACATACATCAATGATATTGTCCATAAGGTTTTTTGAATCCTGCCGTGGAGAATTTACAGGCATCATTTGAATATTTCCTACAGGATTAAAGTATCTTAATGAAATTGTCTTGAGGTTGCCTTTGGTTGAAAAATCTTCAAGAAATTTTTCGTTTGCTTCTTTAGTAGCTCCATAAACTGACATAGGTTTCAACTTACAAGCTTCACTTACAGGTTGGTTGTTGCTTTTACCATAAACACTTGCAGATGAAGAAAACAAGATATTTTTAACACCATATTCCAACATTATTCTGGTAAGGTTTTTTGTTGATTCAAGGTTGTTGTCCCAATACATTTTAGGATGCATTTGAGATTCAATTACTGATTTAAAACCAGCAAAGTGGACAACATAGTTGATGTCGTTGTTTACAAAAATTTCCCTTAGTGATTCTAGATCTTTACATAAATCAACTTCTGAGAAAGTAAAATTATGTTGTTTATTTTCCATAAGAAAGTTAATGCTTTGATCTGAGGAGTTCGAGAAATTATCAATACCAATAATATTGAATCCTCTTTCTAACCCCTCTTTGCAAAATGCTGAGCCTATATAACCTGCAGCACCTGTTACAAGGATTCTACTCATTCCTTAGGAAGCCTCTTGGAGCAAGTAAAAAATAAATTAGAACATAAATAGATATAAAAATTACCGTCAAAATCTGCAAGATTTGTGTTTCTTTTGAAAAATAGTTTGCTCCTAGTAAAAAGGGTGTATAGATAACAAATGTCATCAATGTTACAAGAAAGTGTTTTTTGTTCTCTGATTTTAAATCTAACTTTGACACACGTTTATATATCAAGTGATGCAAGTGTAAATTATCTGGTTCTAAAGCAGATACTTTTAAGACAATTCTTCTGTATATCGAGAACAAAACGTCTGTCACTGGATAAACCAGCATCAACATAACGTACCATGGTGAAAGATCATTTACTTGATAATACTTTATCAAGCCTATCACAATCATCGCACCAAGAAAGTAAGCACCGCCATCACCTAAAAAGATTCTTCCGAATGGGAAGTTCAAAATAAATATTCCTAAAATAGCAAAAAATAATGCGACTAAATACAAGTAAAATTCAAGGTTTATTGCACTCTGGGGAAATATTAGTATTGAAACACATACTGTCAGACAAAATAGCATCAATAATCCATTTATCCCGTCAATCATATTGAAAGCATTTATCATCCCTGCTACCGCGAAACAAATAAATAACAGGGAAAAAATTTCAAATGTAAACAGATAATCGACAAAGGGAATATTTAAGTTGTATGCCTTGATTCCAAGAATGTAATAAAAAAGTAACGATATCATGAAAAGCACTGCTAGCCTTAAAGCTGGTTTAATTTCAATATTGAAATCGTCTGCAAGCCCCAATAAAAACACTGGGGAGGATACAAAAATTGCTTCTCTTAAAAAAGTGTATTCTTCTAAATCAGATATTGTTGAAATTATCAAAAGAGAGAAAAACACGGCAATACCACCAAAACGTGACACTGATTTCTTATGCATAGTTTGTGGAGAATTTCTTAAATTCCTGCTCCATCTTGTTGAGATGGTTTTATTAATAAAGATAAATGCTAAGCCAATGCAAAAAGATAATGGCAGGATGTCTATCATTTAACTTTTTCCTCCAATTCAATTTTTAAGTCAACCATAAATTCTCCAGCTTCAACGCCGTTTATTACCCTATGATCGTAAGACAATGAAACTGGCAATACCATATCCTCAATAATTTCTTTACCGTCTAGTCTAATATTTGTCTTAGTATTTGAGATTCCAATGATTGCAACTTCAGGCGGATTAATGATAGGAGTAAATCCATGTCCTCCAATTTTACCTAAACTTGAGACTGTGAATGAAGCTCCTTCAATATCTGTTTTTTTCAATTGTTTTTGGCGTGCCTTTTCAGAAAGCTTTTTTATAGAAACATTTATTTCTTCAATCTCTAATTTATCTGGGTTTTTAAGAACAGGAACAACTAAACCATTTTCAGTATTCACAGCAATGCCGACATTAATATAATCTTTAAGCAATATTTCAGAGTCATTTAACAATGAAGAATTAAGTAATGGATGTTTTTTTAGCGTGTTTGCTATACCTTTAATTATTACAGGTAAAGGGGAGCATTTGAGAGATTCCCTGAGGGAATTTACTCTCGATAAATTTATTTCTTCGAAATGAAATACATGTGGAACTGTTGTCCAAGAGTTTCGTAAATTTTTTAAGCCTGCTTTTCTTATTCCGGAGAGACTTTTTATTTCATAAGGGCCAAATTTTGCAAGATTTTCTAGAGTAGGGTAATTATCCTCTACTTTTTGAGACATGCCTTGATGAATATATCTTTTAAGGTCGTCTTTTGTTATGCGTCCATCTCTTCCAGTACCTTTAATGCTATCTAAATTTATTTCAAGTTCTCTTGCATACTTTCTAACAGCTGGGCCAGCATTAATTGAAAGAGAATTGATTTCGACTGGTTCTTTTTTAGTATTAAGGTCTCTAACTTCTGATGAAATGTTTGGTGTTTGGGAATCAGAGTCATTTTTTTTAATAGCATTTTGATTTGTTTTTTTAGACGAGATTATTGTTGCAAATACCATCCCTTCCTCAGCAACATCTCCAGCTTTGACATGGACCTTTGATATTTCTCCTTCAAAATCTGAGGGTATCTCCATTGCTGCTTTTTCTGACTCCAACACAATAAGCGGATCATTTAGGTTAACCGTGTCGCCTGGCTGAATATTGACTTCAATTATTTCTGTGGACTCAGCATCACCGAGATTAGGTATTTTAAGATCAATATTATCTACTTTAGCCATGGCGCAATCTCATCCAGTTTTATTTTATTTGATTTTATAAATTCTCTTGCTTCTTTTTTCATATTCAAAGAGTACAGTGCGTTTAAGGCAATGTGGTTTGCATTGATTTCAAAATGATCTCTTAGCTTATCTCGTGTGTCACTTCTACCAAACCCATCAGTTCCTAAAACAATATAATCACCCTTTACCCATTGTCTGATTTGGTTTGGGTAAGATCTAATATATTCTGAAACTGCAATTGTTGTCATTTCATTTGAAAAACATTCCTCTACATGGGAGGGCGAATTGTTAATTTCCAATCTATTATTTCGATCTGATTCTATTGCCCCTTTATAAAGCTCATTGAAACTAGTTATTGACCATATCTCAGCTATAACATTCATTTTAGATAGTAACTTTTCTGCCTGAATTGCAAAATTCAAAGTTACTCCTGATGCAAGTATTCTTATCGATGGGTTTTTTGCTTCTAGAAATTTGTAAGCTCCATTAATTATATTTTTAGAAGTTGCATTTTTTGGTCTTTTTGGATGTTGATAATTTTCATTCATTAAAGTCAAATAATAGAATCTATCATTTCCTTGAACATACATGTCTTTAATTCCCTCTTGGATAATTGTCGAAATTTCATAAGAAAATGCAGGGTCATAAGAACGACAATTTGGAATTGTTGAAGCAAGAATATGACTATGACCATCTTGATGTTGAAGCCCCTCTCCATTCAATGTGGTGCGACCTGAAGTTGCGCCTAAAAGAAAGCCTCTAGCTCTTGAATCTCCTGCAGCCCATGCCAGATCATGAATTCTTTGAAATCCAAACATTGAATAAAAAATATAAAATGGAATCATAGGGAATTGATTGTTTGAGTAAGATGTTGCTAATGCAAGCCATGCAGAAAATGCCCCTGCTTCATTAATCCCCTCTTCAAGCATTATTCCTGACTCGCTTTCACGGTAAAACATTACTTTATCAGCATCCTCAGGCTCATACTTTTGACCCTCTGAAGAATAAATTCCAAATTGCCTAAACAGAGCATCCATTCCAAATGTTCTGGCTTCATCAGGAACAATTGGCACAACTCTTTCACCAAATTTTTTATCCCTAAGTAGCTTTGTTAATAGTTTCACAAAGATCATGGTTGATGATTGCTCTCTTTCGATAAAATCATCAAAACCTTCAAATGTACTACTCTCAAATTTAAGTTTTTCATCTGATACTTTTCTTATTGGCAAATAACCTCCCAGCTTTTTTCTTCTTTCATGTAAATAGTCGTTAAGATCTTTTTGCGAGCTTAGGTCCAAGAAATCTGGGTTATCAAGATTTGCCTTATTAACTGGTAAATTGAATTTTTCAATAAAATTTTCAAGGTTTTCTTTTGTAAGTTTTTTAACTTGGTGGGTTGTGTTATCAGCTTGCCTTGAACCTATGCCATATCCTTTGATTGTAAATGCCAAAATAACTGTTGGTTTTTGTTTATCTTCATAAGCCAATCTGTATGCATTAAAAACTTTTATGGGGTCATGCCCTCCTCTATTAAGTTGTTCAACCTGCTCGTCAGACATATCCTCTACCATTTTTAAAACCTCAGGATCCTTTGCAAAAAAGTTTTCTCTTGTGTAGCTACCGCCTTTTGCCTTAAAGTTCTGGTATTCTCCATCAACTGTTTCATCCATCACTTTTTGTAAGAGTCCTTTATCATCTTTGTTTATTAGGTCATCCCAATGCCTTCCCCAAATAAGATTAACTACATTCCATCCTGCACCATCAAACTGTTTAGCTAGTTCTGTAATAATCTTTGAGTTTCCTCTTACAGGACCATCTAACCTTTGCAAGTTGCAATTAATTACAAAGATAAGATTATTTAAGTTTTCTCTCCCTGCAAGGCTTATAGCTCCCATTGATTCAGGTTCATCCATTTCACCATCACCGCAAAAGACCCAAACCTTTCTATCTGGATCATTATGGATTAACTTCCTTTTTTCCAAATATCTCATTACATGAGCTTGATAAATGCCAAATATTGGACCCAAACCCATTGAAACTGTAGGGAATTGCCAATAGCTTGGCATTAGCCAAGGATGGGGATATGAAGATAGTCCTTCACCATCGATCTCTTGCCTAAAATTCTCAATTTGTTTTCTAGTCAGCCTGCCTTCCAAAAACGATCTGGCATATATACCTGGTGAGGAATGCCCCTGAAAATAGATTAAATCTCCAAGCTGATTGTCTGATCCCCTAAAAAAATGGTTGAACCCAACCTCATATAAGGTTGCTGCAGAGGAGTAAGTAGAGATATGCCCTCCGAGGTCATCAGCTTTATTTGCCTTTAAGACCATTAATAGGCTGTTCCATCTTATAATATGTCTTATTCTTTCCTCGAAATCCCAGTTTCCAGGATAAGATACCTCTTCATCATTTAAAACTGTATTCTTGAAAGGCCAATTTTGGAGCCTATTCGTATTTAAACCCCTTGCTCTTGCTTCTTCTATAAGCGCTGATAGTAACTGGATTGAGTATTCTTTTCCGTCAGAAATCAATGAGTTATCAAGTGCCTCAATCCAATCTTGTAGCTCTTCATAAAATTGATCTTGCTTTGACATTAATTTTTACTCTTCAAAGAATTGAGTTTGTAATTATAGCCGTTATGACAGCATTTAAAATACAAGTTTTAAAGAAATTACAAATTCAACTAATTAACATATTTTTATTTACAAAACTTTTGTTTAAAAAAAACCCAAAATACTTGTAAATAGGCAAATTAATGATAATATTCCAGAAATACATGGATAGAAGGTTTTATGACAAACACATTGTAATTCTGTCCAAAGGGTATAGAATTAACAGTAATATGGAGTTAAACTTTATTTTCATTAGCGGGGAACAGTTATGAAGGATATTTTAAGATTATTAATTACGGTTCTTTTAATGCCTGCCAGTTTCTTATTGGTAGCAGACGAGGCCGTTAACTCAAATGAAAACGACGTTAGAGTTGAAGAAGAGGAAGCTGACGTACAAGTCGACGACGACGACGCAGAATCTGATGTGGATGAACCTGAAGAATCAGGTAGTTTCTTAGACAATTTAAGTGCTGCTGAAATAGCTGGCATTTTAGCTGGTGCAGCAGGCGTTGTAAGCCTTTCTGATGATGATGATCCCGCACCTACACCGGCTCCAACTCCAGCACCAACTCCAGCACCGACACCGGCTCCGACACCGGCTCCGACACCAGCGCCTACACCGGCTCCGACACCAGCGCCTACACCAGCGCCGACACCGGCTCCGACACCAGCGCCTACACCGGCACCGGTTGCAGATACAACTGCTACAACAACTACAAGTACTACAACTACTACATCGACTACTACAACCACAACTACAACAAGTAATTGTGAAAACCCAGAGTCGTTTGTATGTCCATAACTTGTTAGTTAGAATTCAAAAGGCGTCTTAGGACGCCTTTTTTTTTATATAATTTATTTCATGGGTTACATATATCTCTTTGGGGCAATAGTATTCGAAGTATTAGGAACAATGCTGCTTCCTTTATCTCAAAACTTTACCAAGATTATTCCTACAGTGGTTTTACTTCTATCGTATCTACTTTCTTTTTTTCTATTAGCTTTAACAGTACAGAAACTTCCATTGAGTATTGTTTACGCATCTTGGGCAGGATTAGGAGTATTCTCAGTTGCTATTCTGAGTAGTGTATTTTATAAGGAAGTAATTTCGTTTGAGATAATAGTAGGACTATTTTTTATTGTAGTAGGTGTAACTTTAATAAATATTTATAAGGAATAAATTACTTAATCTTTATAGAACTCTAAGACCTTTGATTGGCGAATTAAGGGATATAGCTCAGAAGGTCTCTCAAGCTTGCTGGCTCCATCTCTTGTCATTGGTCTCCAAACGATTCCATTATATCCTTTTGATCTACTTCTTTTTTTATTGAAACTAAATCCAAGAAGGTCTGTAGGAAAGAAAAAGAACACACCTTTATCAAATGAACCCTCTCCAAATTGATCGGTTGAGATATTTGTTAGGCTAAAAAAACCACCATAGCGTGTACCATTTGCGAAAGATTTTGAGAACTCAAAGGTATAGCCATCATCACGTGCAAGATACCTTCCGTAGGATAGCTTAAAATCAAAGTTTAGATATGGAACATTATAGTAAAGACTTAGATGGTGGGTTGTAGTTTTATAATCCTGAAATGTATCAAGTGATTTTTTAAAGTCTCTTTGCCAAACATCTCCAATTTCAAAGCCTACTGCAAACCGTGAATTATATGGAGCATACAAGATCTCACCCACTGCTCCTGCAAACATTTGTTCTAGATGCCCAACTTGGACTGCAGAATAGACGTCGTTCCCTAAATATTTAAAATATTGAAAGAACAGTGATTCAAAACCCTTTTTACCCTGTCTTAGATATTCAGCAACGTATATCCTTACTGGTGGTAAATCAGTTGGAACTGGATCATACCTCAAGGTTTCGTAATCATCACGAAGTGGATATGTATAATGAAATCCTAATTCAATATTTTTACTTAGCACTACTGCTCCTGGTATGCTTAAATTTATTTCACTGAAGAAAAACTTTGGAGCAGCACCAATGTGTGATTTAAATCCAGGAACTATTGAATACGAGAGTACAGGGTATTCCACTCTTGGGGTGAAGTGTTCTGAAGTCTCTCTATTCCTAGGTCCTTGATCATTTTGATAAACATACCTTATATCCTGATCATTTGTAGTTGATAAGTAAGTAAATTCATTTAAGACAGGTATGAGTGTTAATTCATCGACGAATGGAAATGATTCTCTTACTATTCTGTCAACGTAGATTCTCCCCTCCTTTTCACTGTTAAAAATGTTTTGATTATAAGAAACATAAAGATGATTATCTCCCATGAAATTAGCACTTTGGACATATACTCCGTTATTGCCGAGCTCTCTAAGTAGATCTAAATAAAAAGTTTCACGATTAAATTCTGTTTTTGTAGATTTGTAATCAGGAAGCTTTCTAGGTGCTGCAAAGTTTTTGCTCCATGACCACCTGAAAGATAATTGATTTAAATTTTCATGATATAAGCCTAAATTTAGCCCGCCCAAAGATGTCTCAACACCGTAACTTAACGGAGAATCGGGTGGAGGGTAATCCCTTAATCTTGATACTCCACCAAAATCAGTTTTATGATCGTTGGGATCATAATCCAATTTGAATTTTACTGGGATTCCAAATGAATTAATTCGAAGGCGTTTTTTTGTTAAAGGAATATCTAAAGATTGTTCTTTAAATCTTAAGACATAACCTGTTTCTATCCCAGCAAAAGGTGATGCAGGCCCTCTGAACCACTGATTAAAACCAGGTATGCCACCAAAACCTTGAAAACCTCCACGGGTTTCAAATCTTTCATCTAACTGATAAAGAGGATTTAGATCTAAAGAACCTCTGGTCCCATACTTTCCCCAGCCCAAGCCAAGTGTGATATCAAAATTATTTATAAGCTTTGTTGCAACAATGTACTCTGATGACCAAACACCGGTGCCAGCAAAATCTTCCATGCCAACTGCCACTTGAGGAAGAAAACGAGATTCATCTAGAAGTTTTAGCTTAAAATTAAAGCCTTTATCTTTATGTGACTGTATTCCTAGGCCTCCAATACCCTCACCATCAATATCAGCATATCTGATAGTATTTGTATCGTTGTAAAAAAAAGACCCTTCCAACCATGAAAAAGGTTGTGCATAGAAATAATACTTGTTGTAGGGTGCAAAGTTTGAATATCCTAGACTGAATGAACCCTCTTCCATCATACGCGCTGAGGGAGTCTGAATTAGACCTATTCCACCTTGAATCTTATGAGTGTAAAGTTGGTCAGCACTAAGGAATGAGGAAAGTGCAAGTAAAAATATCGTAATTTTTTTCACTATTTAATAATACTAATCTGCTATGACATTCAAGCTTGCCGCAGCGATTGAAATATCAGAAATTACTCTTGTTGCGATGCTTAAATTCCCAAGAAGCTCTGCTCTAGAAAAATTTCTTGGAACAACAATGGTATCTCCTGGAAGAATTTCATAGTAACCATTCCTAAAAGCTGAGTTGCTTAATGGTTGTGACAAGCCGTTGCTCCTTATGACATAAATATTCTTTTTATCTGCATAATAATTATATCCACCCGCTAAGCCAACATACTTCTTGTAGGAAAGTTTAGGATCATAAACTACTGTAGTTGGAGATAATACTTGTCCTAAAATATTTACTACATTTGATTTTGAAGGAACTACAATTGTATCCCCATTCTCCAAAAGTAGATCTTTTGAGGTATTCGAGTTAAATGATAAATCTCCAGATATCCTCCCGGCAGGTTTAGTTTTATCACTCAACTCAATAAGTGGCAGTAACGAGCCAATGTTACCTGCACCTGAAGCAGAGCTTGACCTTGAAATTATTGAATCAATTAAAATTCTCTTTGCAGACTGTAGTGCAGTTTTTTCCTTTTCTTTAAGAGATTCTCTTGCGAAGATTATCGATTTGTCATCAGCAGAGGGTTCTAGACCTCCAGCTAAGACATATAAATCTTGTAAAGTTGAGTTAATTGGCACTGTAAATTCTCCAGGTGATTTTACATTTCCTAAAATTTTTACTTGAATGTTTTGCTCTAACACTAGAGGGATGGAGAATACTCCGCCAGATTGGAATAAAATTGTGTCAGCAAGTTCTGAAATTGGGCTATCAAAGCTCTTCATGAGAATTTTTGCATTTTGATAATCATAATTTGAAACATCTCTGCCAATGTAATCTATTACTCTATTTGGTGAGAAATTTCCTGTTAATGGGAATAAGAACTTATCCTTGCCAAGGTTAACTATCAATGAATTTCTCTCAAGATATTCTATGATTTCTGTGGTCCAATTAAAATCTGATATCTTTCTTTTCCTAAGCTCTTTAAAACCATTTTTTGCTACGTTAAGCTCATATTCAATCTCACTTAGTCGCTTTTGGAAAAAAGTTGTAAATTCAGTCTGGGTATCAACTTTATTTTTAAGTTCTTGCAAGAGTAACTCTTTACGTTCTAATTCTTGATCATATTCAGTTGATGGTGGTTCAAATGGATTTTCATCATATCTTTCTTTTTGATTCTCAGCCAGCTGTAAATCAATATCACTAATAAATGAGTCAGGAGCACTTTCAAAATAGGCATCCAAAATTTCATTTTTTTGATTCTCTAAATCATTGATCCTTTGAAGAGATTCAAACTCAATATCATTAAACTTTGCAAGAAACTGAAGATCCTCCACATCTTGTCTCGAAAGAAAGGTTATTTTTGCATTGTTCTTGAGGTTGATATTCTCTAGCGAACTTCTGTCAGCTAATGAAAATGAAATTATTTCTTTTCCAAAACTATCATTATCATTCTGCTCAAGCATAGAAAAGTATGGGAATACATTTGGTGAGAAACTTAGTGCATCTACTAATTCTACTAATGTTGAGTAGGATTCTTTCGAGAATGAGCCGTTTGACACGCTGGATCCATAAACCTCAATATCACGCTCATCAATTTCTACATTAGAGGAAATATTTAATTCTCGGAGATTTAAGGGTACTTTATCCTCCAAAACAACTCTTGAAGACCTTACAACACCATTTTCTAGAAAAGTAGCAGTAATACTTTCTCTGTTGGCTGAAGATTCAAAGCCTTGAGCGAATTTAATTAGGTCTTCAATGGTTTCATTTTCATTGTATTCATATATCTTTGGTCTCATGACTGCACCTTTGATTTTTACAAAGTTATCTGTTTCGCTCATCAGGATCACATCTCCATTTTCCAGTGAAACATTGGATCCAGTATCCCCGTAAACAAGATATTCGTAAGCATCAAAAATAACTGTTCTATTATCATTTTTCCTAACAGTGATGGTTCTAAGAGATGTATTTTCACTGAGTCCATCAGCGTATCTAAGTGCTTCAATCACAGATAGATAGGGGTTTATAATGTAGATTCCTGGACTTTTAACTGAGCCAAGAATTGAAATTTTTCTGAAACCCGCTTGCTTAACGTTCACATCTACTGATGTTCCTGTTAAAGCTCTTCCGACAATTTCTTCAATTTTGGATTGAGCCTCCATGATGGATAGCCCATTAATGTTTACATCACCAACTTCAGGGATATTTATTGAGCCATTGAGAGAAACTTGCAAGGTTATGGATCTTGATCTATTGCCATACATTACTAATGAAATTTTATCACCGAAAGAGATTGTATAATCAGCCATCAATGGAATATCCATCAATGGTGCATTAGTTGAGTATAAAATGTTGTCGTAAAAATCAAAGCCAAACTTTTCATCCTCTGGATTAACAAATATATCTTTATCAGGGTTTTCTTTTTGAATTAGGCTATTTGCCTGTTCAGGCCCAGCAGAGCCACCTTGGTCTCCTAAAAACATTCCCTGAGTATTGGTTGGTAGATTATTTAGAAAATCTAGAGCAGAAGATGTTCCTGATGCCTGTGAAAACACCATGAAATGCTGTAATGCAAATATAAGCAGTACCGAAATTTTTTTAATCATATGAGTGGGATATTATCGTATATTGAATTAATATAGTCCATTATTAAATTATGAAAGTTGTAATTACAGGAAGTAGCGGTTTTATTGGCTTTCACGCTGCAAAAAAATTTTTAGATAATGGGTTTGAAGTTACCGGAATAGACAATGAAAATGACTACTATGATAAGGAACTAAAAATAAATAGAAGGAAAATTTTACTAAGAAATGAAAACTTTAAATTTGAGTGCACAGACTTATCAAAAAATACAATCATAGAGAAACTAAATGAAATATCACCTGATTACATTGTAAATCTAGCTGCGCAAGCTGGTGTTCGTCATTCGCTAAAATTTCCGCATGATTACACCAGGAGCAACATTGACTCATTTCTAAATATTCTTGAATATGCAAAAACCTCAGATTCATTGCAACACGTTGTATATGCTTCTACTAGTTCAGTTTACGGAGCAAATACAGACTTACCCTTCCAAGAATCACATGGAGTAGACCATCCTTTGCAATATTATGCAGTTACAAAGAGAGCGAATGAACTGATGGCCCATTCATATTCAAATCTCTATAACATTAGGACAACAGGTCTAAGATTCTTCACTGTCTACGGGCCATGGGGAAGGCCAGATATGGCCTTGTTCTTATTTACAGATGCCATTTTGAAAGGAGAACCAATAAAAGTCTTTAATAATGGTAATCACAAAAGAGATTTTACTTATGTTGACGATATTGTTCAGGGTATTTTTCTTTCAACTACAGATACTAAATTCATAAACCCAGAAGACCACAGATTTAAAAATCCTTCCATATCAAAATTCCCCTTTAGAATTTTGAATATTGGAAGAGGAAAACCTGAGAACCTTGAAGACTTCATCACTGAAATTGAGGAGAACTTAGGAAAGAAGGCAAATAAAGAGTACTTGCCAATGCAGCCAGGAGATGTGCCTACCTCTCATGCAGATATAAGCGAAATAATGAAACTAGGCTACAAACCTGAAACATCAATAAGCAAAGGGGTGAAGAACTTTATAAAATGGTATTTGGATTACTATAATATTAAAATATGATCTCTATCGTAATACCCGCCAGAGATGATGATATTCAAATCTTCACCAGGACGCTCGAATCATTAAATAACCAGAAAGTAAAGCCAAAAGAAATAATCCTAGTTGATTCATCCTCAAATAATTCAGTTAAAACCGCGTTTGATGAGTTTGATCTTGGAAAAATTAAAAAGATTTATAAAAAAATTCCTCCTGCTTTTGCTGGAAAGAGTACAAATCATGGGTTAAAAGCAGCTTCATCTGACTTTATTGGGTTGCTTGATACTAAAACTTTGCCTGATCAAAACTGGATTAGAGATTATCTTGAATTTCTTAGAAATAAGGATATTGACGTAGTTTTTGGTTCAACCAAATTTTTTGCTAGTTCCAGTTTTCAAAACCTAGTAAAAGATTGTTCCTATGGTAACGATAATCATGAAACGGTGCCAGGAACGATTTTCAGAAAATCAATAATTAACAAACAATACCTTTTCAATGAAAATAGTAGATCTGGATATGATATTGAGTGGAGGGCTAGGATTAAGAAAGAACTAAATTTTAAAAATCCTGAAAAAGAGTATATCTCATATGAGACACTATCAAGCAATATTAAAATGCTAACAAAGAAATACTTCAGCTATTCCTTTTCGTCAGCATTAATTGATATTCAAAGCAATCAAAAGGAGATATATTTATCTATATTTCTTGTACTGTCTCTTTTAATTGTTCCTAGATGGAATTACTTGATTGGTGGATGGGATGCAAATCCCCTCTATATTCCTGATATTGCGAAGAAATATCTTTTAGCAATTTTGGTTTTGTTTCTCTTAATGGCATTTCAAAGGAGATTACTAAAAGATGAGTCAGGCTCATTAAGTTTTAAATTAGTGAAATTTACTTTAGTTGTTGGAACCTTTTACTTGATCTATAACTGGAATGCTATTTTTGCAGGTTGGATTGAGGATGCAATTCTTTATATCCCCCACATTACAAAAATTTTTGTTTCACTAGTTTTACTAGGGTCATTCATTTCACGTGGAATAATTTCTCCGATTTCAAAACAAGTCCCTATCTCGGAAATCTTTCCATTTAGGTTTCTACAGCTAGGAGCTCTTGGCATATATCTAGATCTTGTAAAATTTCCTGGTTATGTGTTGGGTGGCATTTTGCAAATAATTCGAACATTACGAAATTTATTACGTAGCTAGTAATTATTTTTTGTAGGCTTGATAAATAAAATCAGAATATTGATTATTCTCCTTGCTAAGAATTTTTAACATTTCTTGTTTTTTCACTAATCCGCTATTTATTGCTGCAACTTCTGGAGAGCCAATAGGCTTTTTATTTTTCGTTTGGTACTGATGCACATATTTACTCGCTTCGAAAAGTGAGGAAAAAGTACCAGTATCGAACCAATCAGTAGCCTTTTGAAGCATCACCGAGTGCAGTTTATTTTCTTTAATGTACAGATTATTAAGATCTGTGATCTCAAGCTCACCTCTTTTTGAGGGTTTGAGCTTACCAACATAGTCAATTACATTTTTGTCATATTGATATAAGCCAGTTACAGCATAGTTGGAGGGTGGATTTGATGGTTTTTCAACAATTTTACTTATCATTTTGTTTTGGCCAAATTCTACTACGCCATATCTTTGTGGATTTGAGACCTCTTTACAAAAAACTCTAGCTCCATCTACATCTCCGCATTTTAATTGACCTTTATCAAAATTAAAGAAAATATTATCTCCAAGGATTAAAGTCACTGACGAGCCTTTTATAAACTTTCTAGTAACATTAAATACATCTGCAATTCCTACAGGTTTTAATTGCTTGAAGTAAGTTAAATCTATACCAAATTTTTTACCATCGCCCAAAAGTTTCTTAAATTCTGGTAAATCTTTTGGGGTTGAAACAATGCAAATTTCATTTATCCCAGAATTCAAAAGGATTGATAAAGGATAAAATATCATTGGTTTATCATAGATTGGTAAGAGCTGCTTGGAACACGTTTTTGTGATGGGCCTAAGCCTTGTTCCCAATCCGCCTGCAAGTATTATTCCTTTCATACTAAGTAATCAATTACTTCCTCAATACAATTTTTAAGCGTTTTATCTCTCAAATCAAATAATGTTTTGATTTTATTACAATCGAAGGTTGCGTTTTCTGGCCTCGTAACTCCATCAGATATTAAGTTCGAAACTGATTCTTCAATTTTATAGGAGGAAATAAGTCCCTTTTCCTTCATGACCTCGCAAATTATTTTTACGAAGTTGTACCTGGAGGTTCCTTCCGAACCGGCACAATGAAACACACCCTCAATATTTTCCCCTTTGCTTATCTTCTCGACTAGTCTAGAAATAATTCTTGCAAGCTCAAAAGCAGAAGTGGGATTTCCAAACCTATCATTAACACCATAAATTTGATCTCCCTTCAAGACAGCATTAAAAATTTTCATTAGGAAATTCTCACCATAGTGGCTGTACAACCAAGATGTTCGCAAAATCGCATATTTCGAACAATTATTTACTACCATCTGCTCTCCAAGCATTTTTGTTTTTCCATAAACATTTAAGGGGTTTGTAGGATCATCTTCAGTATAGGGCTGCTTTTTTCCTCCATCAAAAACTAATTCTGTAGATATATGTATGAAATGTGCATTATTGAGGTTACAAAATTCAGAAATCTTTCCAACTGATTCAACATTAATTTTATGAGCAGATTCTTCATCATTTTCTGCTGCAACAACGTTCGTGTACGCTGAGCAATTTATAATTAAATCGGGCGATATATCATTCAGAAACTCCGAAACTCTAGAGGGTTTCATAAAGTCAACTTCAGCAGAGGAAACATAGTTTGCATCCAAATTTGCCTGATTCCTTAAGGATTGTGCCAGTTGGCCATTTTTGCCAAAAACAACTATATTCATTCCCACCAATCTAAATTTTTCTGATACCAGGTCACCGTACTCTGAAGCTGATCACTAAAGCTTTCTTTGTCTACTTTGCCAAGAAAATTTCTCATCTTTGTGTCATCAATTGCGTATCTCATATCATGTCCTTTTCTGTCATCAACAAAGGATATATATTCACCTGGGTTCCATTGCCCTGAAGGATGAATAATTGAAACAATCTCTTTTATTATTTCCACGTTGGATAATTCATTATTTCCTCCAATTAGATAGGTATCATTTTTAGCAGAGCTCATTTGCAAATCAATAAGTCGATCGACGTGCTGCCCAACATATATCCAATCTCTGATATTTTTTCCATTGCCATAAATGGGGACTTTTTTATTGTCTAATAATAAATTAATAGCCTTAGGAATAAGCTTTTCGGTATATTGTCTTGGACCGAAATTATTTGAGCAATTTGTGATCAAGTAATTAATTTTGTATGTTCTAGCCCAGGCTCTAACAAGATGATCTGAAGCTGCTTTTGATGCTGAATATGGTGAACTTGGATCATATGGGGTGGTCTCGGAAAATTTTGCTGTGCCTTCAAGATCTAAATCACCAAATACCTCATCAGTTGAAACGTGATGTAAAATACAATTCTCGCCGTCATCTTGAATTAAACGAGTAGCTTCAAGTATATTAAAAGTACCCTTTATATTTGTATCTATAAAAACCTCTGCACTTTCAATTGAGTTATCTACATGAGATTCTGCTGCAAAATTTACAATTAAATCTGGACTGAATTCTTTTAATGCTGAAATCACCTGATCTTTATACCTTATATCAGATTTTATATAGATATAGTTTTCAATAGCATCTAATAGTTCTTTCGTATGCAGTGAAGTAGCATAGTTTTGTGAATCAAAATTTATTATTTTGGCATCTGGAAAGCGTTTACGAGCTTTTAAGATATATTCAGATCCTATAAAACCCAAACCGCCAAAAATTAAGATTGATTTAAAATCTCTCATATTTCTAAATCCCTAATAAATGGGGCTTTTTCATCTTTTTCTGATAGAAAATACTCTTCGAATTCCGGCCATATTCCTTGAAAAACTTCATCTTTCCAATTAACAGAGCCTTCACTCTCTTTGTTATAGTAATTGTCAACTTTATAGCTAACTAAAGTATCATTTTCTAAAGTCATGAATCCATGAACAAAATCATTGGGGACTAGCAAGCTGTCCATTTTTTTGGAGCATAATTCATAAGAATACACTTCCTTAGTTTGCATATTCATTACGACATCTAAAATGCTTCCTTTAAGGACTGTGACTAATTTTGTCTGTGCAAATTCTCCCTTCTGGAAGTGCATGCCCCTTACAGTTCCTTTATTCTTTGAAAAGGATAGATTGTCTTGAACAAATTGTTCAGAGAAATCTGCTTTTTTAAAGTTTTCTATAAAGAAGCCTCTTGAGTCTTCAAAAATACTCTTACTTAAGATTTTTGGCTGCATTTAGACCCCCCCATTGATTCGTGTACAATTTTTAAAAAAATTTCTTTTGTAGAGTTTAGAGAGTATAACTTTCTGACACGCTTTACACCATTACTTCCGAACTCTTGTCTTAGCTTTTTATTGGTTATTAGCATTTCAAAATTCTTTAGCCATTCTTTGTCTGAATTACAAAGAAAGCCTGTTTCGCCATTTATTATTATTTCTGAATTTGCTCCAACATTATCTGCTATTGTCGGCAATCCTGATGCCATATATTGGATTAATTTAAAACCACACTTTCCTAGCTCCCATTCAGAGTTAAATAATGGCATTATTCCAATATCATAATCAGACAAGTTTGACGATTCATTAGTCTCATCAAAATCTATTTGAGCGTGTCTGATATTTTTATTTAGATCAATATTTCTTGCCCCAATTATGTCCAACTCAAAACTATGTGATTCAGATAATCTAAGAAGAATGCTTTCAATTTTTTTTAAATATTTTGAAGTCGAAGGCGATCCTATCCAAACAACTTTTATATTGTCAGAGAAATCTTTCTTAGGAGGGTATAAGTCCGGGTTAACAACTGTTGGTATTAAAAAAATTTTACTTTGAGAACTGGTTTTAGCATATTCAAATAAGTACTTATTTCCAACAATAACAGCTGCTGATTTTTTCATCACATTTTTAACTTTTTTAGCGAGAAAGGTTTTGATAAAAAGATTAGTAGATTTATCGTATCTATGAAAAACCGCATCATCATAAATTGAAACATAACGTATGCCCTTCCAGGTCAAGATGCTCTCAAAAATACTAGGGAAGTATGGTACAAGCTCATACTCTATAAGTACTAATTTTGTATTTCTTGCAGATAGCAAGATGACTTTTAAAGCTCTTTTAATAAATGAAAATAATGCGGAAAAAATTGATGGCTTATAGCCTTTCAATAATTGATTTATATAGTTGTCACTAAAAAATGGGGAGACCTCTACCGAATACTTTTCACTCAAAATGGGAATATATTGATAAACCCGGTAGCGGCTGCTGGGACCTTTTTGCGTGTATTTTGGTAGAAGCAGTATTTTTTTCTTTTTCACTTATAAACTTAAATAAATATTTTTGTACTCTTTAACTCCACTATCTAGTGTGAAGAATTTCTTATAAGTATTTTGACACCTTTCATTTAAAGAATCATTTAAAAGAAAATCATTAATTTCTTCAAAATTAGAAGTCTGAAAATCTACCACCTTACATGCATTACAAAAATTTGAAATTTCTTCAATGTCATCATTGAAATTATTACAAATCACAGGTGTATTTGAGGATAATGATTCACCAATTTTTGTGGGCATAGATGCTGAGATAGAAAAATTAATATTCAAATTAAATATAAGACAATCAAATTTTTCAAAAGCATCTGAGATTTCTTCACTTTTCACAAATGAAATTTGATAATGATCAGGCTGAAGTCCACACTCTCTAACTTCTTTTTGTACTTTTTGATGATCATCTCCAGTAAATATAAAAATTTTTCCAACTTCCACAGATTTTTTTAATTTTTTAAAAAAGAGCAGAGTTTGACGAAAATTATAAGCCCTTCCTGTCGACCCTAGATAGCCAAAATTAATCTTTTCATCTCTTTTAGTTTTCGATGGCTTGATTTTATCAGCACAGGTTCTTATTACTGAGATCTTTTTATCTTCTACATCATGAACATTTTGTATAATTTTCTTTGACATCTCTGTAAGAGTTACAATCTTGTCTGACATTTTAAATAGTCTTTTTTCAATAAATTTAAGAAACTTGTATTTAATACTGCTTTTTGACCACCCATCTCTATCAACTTTTTCATCAACCCAAAATCCTCTTATATCGAAAATTACTTTGTAATTAAAAAGCCAATTTAAAAATACAAGGGGTATTCCTAGTGGGTATCCTCTTAGATGGATAATGTTGGCTCCAAAAAATAGCCGCTGTATAAGCATCGTCTTTGTAAGAACTATTAGATCGTAAATTGTTGAAGGTACTTGTGGTTTATGATGATATTTATGTTTGATCCATTTAATGCCTTTTTTTTCTATCAAACCCCTTACTTTTTCATAGTTTTTAGTGTCTTTAACATTAGCTGACTTTTCAAATGAAACTATAGAAATATCAAAATCCTTGGACAGTTTTTCAACATACTTAAAAACTTGTGAATAGCCAAGTGGCTCGAGTATTCCATCATATGACAAATAAAGGATTTTATTTTGACTCATGATTATTTAGATACCATTGATTGAACTGAATTAAATACCACAGCTTATATTCGTTATTTACTCTTCCATCAACATGCTCTTTAAATGTATCGTCAACAACTTTTTGATTAAAAAAATTATGCTTTAGATTTGTTTCACATGATAGATGGTCATAAGCCCAATCTTTTAATTCATCTTTTAACCATATTGATACAGGTACACCAAAGCCTTGTTTTGGTCGCTCAAATAGTGATGCTGGAATAAATTCTTGTAAGATTTCCCTGAGTATCTGTTTGGTTTCTCCTTTTTCACTGATTTTTTGATTTTGACCAATCATTTTTGAAGTCTCAATAACATCTAAATCTAAAAATGGAACTCTAGTTTCTAAGCTGTAGTTCATTGAGGCTCTATCAACCTTACATAAAATATCATCGGACATATAAGTCTTAAAATCGCTGATCATCATTTTATCAAGAATATCTTCGTTAGCATTTTCATTAAAAGAACTTTCAATAATTTGGTTGTGGATGATCTTATTACTATAAATTTCATCTTCATCCCTCCATTCAGAGACCATAGAGTTGTAGAAGTCTAGATCTGATTCAATACCTTTAATCTTTCTTGCAGCTTTCTCAAAGCGATCTTTAAAGGAACCGGATACAAGATTTGGTGCTATCTTATCAACAAGCCAGCCTATGCTTGAACTTATCCCAGATTTTGAGAGATTATGCATGAAATTCTTTCCTATAGAGGGGGTATTTGATATCAATTTGGAATATTTTTTTCCAAGCAGGTATCTGTTATAACCACCAAAAAGCTCGTCTCCACAATCTCCAGTTAAAATTACTTTTACTTGTTCTGATGCCAAACTAGATATTAACATCGTGGGAATCTGTGAAGAATCAGCAAAGGGTTCATCGTAAGCCATGTGAATTTTTTGTATTTCATTAAGTGCTAACTCTTTTGAACATACTAAGTTCTCCATCTTTAAACCTAAATGTTCTGCAATTTTCTTAGCGTATTTTGACTCATCAAAACTGGAAAACTCAAAACCAATGTTAAAACATTTAATATCATTAGAATTCTTTGAGATAAGGCTAGTTATCAAGCTTGAATCTATTCCACCTGATAGAAATGTTCCAATTGGCACATCAGAGATTTGCTGCATTTTTGTTGAATTAAGTAGAGTTTCTCTAAGTCTATCTTTCGCATCTTCCTTTGAAAGCCTCTTTTTCTCAATAGACGGAAGCTCCCACCAAGCACTAATATCAATATTACTGTAATCTTTAAAATCATCTATTTGCTTAATTTTCTTTAGTCTCAGTTTATTTAAATTAAAACGCATCTTTGATCCAGCAGGAAGCTTAAAAGAGCTCTCATAGATGGAAGCAGGAGAAGGAACATAACCATATCTAAGATACATGCCCAACGAGTTTTGAGAAATTGTCGAGTCGAAATCTTTCAGTAGGCGACTTACTCTTAAATCTGAGGAAAATGAAAGAAAGGAGTTTGATGATGAGCAATACAGTGGCTTCTCTCCTGCCCGGTCCCTAAAAGTTTGAACATCGCCCGTTTTCTCGTCAAGCAATACAAATGAAAACATTCCTCTGATATCCTTCATAAATTTAGAGTAGTCGTATTTTTTGAATAGCTTTATAAGTGTTTCAGTGTCTGATGTGGTTCTGAATTCTTCATTCTTTAAGAATTTTTTTCTTAAATCGAGGTGGTTGTATATTTCGCCATTAAATATAATGTGCAAATGGCCATCACTAAATGGTTGATTTGCATTCTCAGACAAATCTAGAATTGAAAGTCTTGTATGTCCAAGCACTACATTAAAATCTCCGAGTTTATAGCGCCTTGCTGCTCTTGCATCAGGGCCTCTATTTTTCAGAATATCAAGTGACGAATTAACTACATCATCGCTGATTTCTTCTTTGGAAACAAAACAAAATATTCCACACATTATTCTTCCAAAATTTTTAAATACTGCTTAAAAATTTTATCTCCACTAAACTTATCGATTGAAAATTTTCTTGACGCTGATCCCATAACACCAATAATTGCTTGATTTTTTACAAAATGCTCCATTTTCCTCAAAATATCTCTTGAAGAACGAATCTTAATAAAAAATCCATTATAACCATCTTCTAAACATTCCTTACACCCCGGTACTTCCGTCAGAATCAAGGGCATACCACTTAGTGATGCTTCTATTGCTGCTCTGGGCAATCCTTCCCGGTATGAAGGCAAAACGAATATATCGAATTCTTTATAAAGTTTTATGACTTCGTTTTGTTTTATGTCTCCAAAAAATCTTATCTGTTGAGATTCGTAATTCTCTTTTAAGCGATCAATATCTAAATTTGCAGGATTATTTTGATCAATACCTCCCGCTATTCCAATTGATACTCGATCTTTATACTTATTGGCTAAATCTTTAGATGCATCTAGAAATTCGATAAGACCTTTATCAGATAGAAGTCTACCTACAAAGAGAAATTTTATTATTGATAAATCTTTCTTTGGACTATTTTCAATAAACTGGTGATGATCGATGCCATTTCCATAAATTATTCTTAGACTCTCTTCTTTGAAACCGTTAGATATAAAGAAATCATAATCATCTTGATTTTGTACTATGCATATTGAACTACAAATAGATACTGAAGATTTCAAAATCATTAGGTAAATTGATCTTATAATTTTAATCAAAAAATTTTTACTGATGAATAAATAACCAAGGCCAGAAAATACGTAAATAAATTTTTTTCTATAAAACAAAAAGGAATTAAATATACCGATGAGAATCAACCTAGTTGAAACAAAAAATACTTTTTTTTCGTTTGTGTTCTTAAGAATTTTAAATGCTTCAATAAAATCTTGAAAAATCTTAAAAATATTCAAGGAAGCATCGGAAATATTTGCATTTATGAATGTTATATTTTTTGAAATGTTGGCTGATTCGTTCATTTTACAAACAACAAATATTTTTTTGTGTTTAGCGAGAAATTCAATTAATTCTCTTCTGTGAGTCTTAAAAAAAGAGTAACTGCTTATAAAAAACATTAGTTTCTCGCACGCTTATTTTCTGAAATGAGAAAGATGAAAAATATAATGAATGGAAAATAAATGGAAAAGCGATACCTTGAAAAGGTTCCATAATTTGATGCTATGAATCCATAAAGCAGTGCAGTAGCTAGTAAACCAATAGAGAATATTAGGAATGTTTTTTTATCAATGCCAAAATAATCAAGCCTTGAAATGAAATACACAAAAAAACCATATAGCGCTAAAACCTCTAAAAATACAGCTACACCAAATAAACCTCCTGCCTCAAAAGGTAACGGTCTTATGAGAAAGTCTATGAATGAGGGTATAAGGTCAGACAGGAAAGCAAAGTAACCATCGTTTATGTTAAAAGTGTATTCCAATTCTCCTCCTCCATCTTCAACATGAAAAGCTAACTTATATAGATCCAAGTATGGTATGTAGTAGTCATAAAGTATAAAACTCATTGCTAACAGCAAAATTGAATAAAGCGCGATTCTAAAATAATTCTTTTGCAAATTTAAAAAGTATCCAACAGCAATGACTATTAACCCAGGCACATTTTGAATTTTTATGAAAAAAAGAAGCAGAATTGAAATAAATGTCAGCATGTACTTTTTTTTGTACATAAAAATTAGTGTGAGAGTAGCAAATATAATTATGGGAATTTCTCTTAAAGATAATGAACTGTAAAGCAAGAAGCTTGGAATAATAAGTGTGAAAGTAATCAATTTTTTGTCGGCAATTTTATATAAGTAGCAATAAAAAATAAGTAACAGAAATTTGTTAATGAAGGCTCCTGAGACAACTGTCATAGTTGAAAAAATTGGAACATATGACCAGATTGTTGCCACAAGATATACCGTACTTACTGTGCTGAATCCAAATTTGTCGAGAAATTTGTCTGGAATATCTGCTCCTTGATGAACAAAATTTAAGACGCCCATATATCTGAATTGATCCCCCATATATCCTGGATCGAATAACAAATAATTAAAGAAAAATGGTGTTATTAGAAATATAAGCCAAATTATGAAATATTCTTTTGGAATAAGTTTTATTCGAACAAAGATAATTAAAAAAAGAACTAATAATAAATAGTTTGAAAGCTCTGATAGAAAGTACTCTAATGAATATCCGGAAAAAAAACCCAAAGCTTGATCAACATTAAAGATGTTACTTACATCAACGTTAAACAATATATCTTCTCAAGTAGGTTATAAGTACCGAGCCTGCCCAAGAAATAAATACAAAAGCAATAAAAACAAAGCTTGGTGAAGTTACGCGTGGATTTTCATGAATGAAAGGCTCTTCAATCACTTCAAAATATAATAATCCATCGCCACTTAACAGACTTTTTTCAAGTAAGTTTTGCCTTACCAATGAATTAAGGGAGCTTCTTGCATCTCTATCCATAGTTTCCTTAGCTTCTTCTCTCAAAAAATCCATTTTAGCGTTTATTGAAATAAGCTTTCTTTCCTTAATAAATTCATCTGTGACCTTTACAAGCCTTTTTAAAAGAGAGAGGTCTCTCTCTGGAGAAGTTGTATCAATATACAAAATGTAAAGATCCTTGGTACTTTTGTCTCTTAGAAAGTTTACTTTCCCATTAATTAAGTTTTTTAAATCATTATGATTGTATGAACGTTTTGGTTCCAAGTTAAATATAAAATTATTAAAACTTTGCCCAAATGTAGAATTGTATCTGTAAATATCACCTTCCTCATCATACGCAAAACTATAGTAAACTTTATTAAAACCCTCATCCCAAAGCTTTTTAGCAACTTGTGAAGAGTTAAGCTGCCAAAAAAACATATCAAAGTTTTTTGAACTTTCTTGAACGCTAAAAAGATTTGATAAAGCACTATCTTGAAGGGAAACAGTCGATTCCTGAACTTCATTAAGCTTTGTTTCAACTCTGTAAACTGGGTCAAGAGATGTAAGATAGAAAAAAGCAAGAACTGCAGACACTCCCACGAGAATCAAATTTAGTTTTATTTTTTCAAAAAAAATAGAGAAAAGGCTTTTTATTACGCCAATAATGCTTTCGTTGCCTAAAAAGGAGCTTGATTCACTTTTCACTGATGAGATTGTATCAACAATTTATCAACTTGTTAATTCTAAATACTGCTTTGAAGCCTCATCAATAGAGAATTTCTTCGATCGCTCAATTAAAACTTCTGGAGAAATTGGATTTTCAATTCTAAATTTTATTGCCTTTGCCATTGCTTCATAATTTCCAACTTCAACTAGTGAACCAAATTTTCCATTATCAAGAATTTCTGATGGCCCGTGTGGTGTATCTGTTGAGACAACATTCTTGCCACACGATATTGCTTCAAGAATAGCCATTGAAAATCCTTCAAAATTTGAGGAATGAACTAATAAATCTGCATCAACTAAGTACTTGAAAATATTCTTTTTGAACCCCAGGAAAGATATATTATCTGTGAGTTTTAAAGATTTAGCCTCATTCCTGAGCAACTCCAGATTTGGTCCATCACCAATGATTTTTAGTTTAATCTTAATTCCATCTTCTTTTAGCAGAGTCAATGCTTTGAATGTCGTTTGGTAGTCTTTGTCGTCACTTAATCTTCCAATTGAAATAATTTCAATATTTTTTGGTTTTGCTTTGCTAGGCTTGGGGTTTGTGGTCGTGGCTTGAAGGCCATTGTAAATGGTATGTATTTTTCGCTTATTGACATATGAAATTTTATTTATTGAGTTGGCTACTCCTTTTGAAACACAAACTACACCATCTGCAAAGCCATAAAATATTTTCATTGAGAGTGAAATCTTCCCAAGATTTGTTTTCATTATATTTTTAGCATTTCTTTCATTAAAAGAAGTGTGTTCTACCAAAAAAAGCTTTCCTAATCTGCCTGAAAAAATCCATGAAATAATTGAAATTATTGTAAGAGGCCACATTGCTGTGAAAATTCTGTCTGCTTTCTCCTCATTAATAACTTTTTTTAGAGGAAAAATTAGATCTCTTATTTTTCTACGGTTGAGATGGATTACATTGATCCTTTTATCTATTTCAAATGGGCTATCTTGTGTTATAAGCCCTGAACATATAGTTACCTCATGACCGTTTTTAACCCAATTATTTGCGAGAGAAATATGGACCTTCTCTGCTCCTCCGCCTCCTAGATTTGGAAGTATGACTAATATTTTCATTTAGTTGGTGCCCAGGGCCGGACTTGAACCGGCACGAAGTTTCCTTCGAGGGATTTTAAGTCCCTTGTGTCTACCAATTTCACCACCTGGGCAAATAAGAGCAACTAATCAATTACTGCTCGCCCTTTTAATTTCTCCCAGTCCTTTTCAGGCCTTACTTCTAAATTTGTTTTCCATGCACCCTTAACAACATTTAAGTCAAGGTTATTTTTTTCTGCAAAGTTAATTAATGCTTGGATATCTTTTGGAAAACAACTTCCTCCAAAGCCCAATTTACCATCGTGTCCTGGAACATTTGTATGTGAACTGCCTACCCTTCCATCTCTAATAAATCCTTCAATAACTTTTTCCCAATCAGCATCAATAGAATCTGATATAAGTTTCATTTCATTAAGGAAAGATACTTTAGTTGCAAAATAAATATTGCAAACATATTTTATAAGCTCTGCAGTTTGAAAATTAGTTTCAATTATTGCTATAGAATCACCGAATCTATCTTTGTATAAATCCGCAACTTCTGATGTATCTTTATCTTTGCCTCCTAAGATATATCTAGTTTGTGACAAGAAATCAAATGTTGCAGATCTCTCTGTTAGAAATTCAGGATTAAATACAATCCTTAATTTCGGAAATTTACTCTGAATATCTTCACAAGTTCCTGGAACTACTGTTGATCGAACTAAAACTATTGGACTGTTATCCTTTAATGCATCCTCTATTTCAGAAATACATGCATAAAGAATGTCTAAGCTGATGCTGCCATCTTTATTGGAGGGAGTTGGAACTGAAACAAAAATAAAATCACTTTTATTAACAACATCATCTAAACTATCAACGGATTTAAGAGGATCTTTGTCATAAACAAGCACATTCGCGTTATAACCTACTGCAGGTGAGAAACCATGCGCAACTGCGCTTCCGACAAAACCTTTCCCTACAACACCTATATTTTTCATATCTCTCCAAAAATAAAGTCAATATATTATCTGATATCGCCTGAAAAAACTAATGATAATAGTTAATTTAATTATCTCAGCTTTAAAAAAACCAGATTTCTATAATTTATTATCTTTCTAAAAGAAAGCTTTTAAAAGTGATACTATTTCTAATATTGGCAAAAATGATATTATTTACGTTTTTTAGGGATAAATTTGAGTAAAAAAATTGTAATTACAGGGGGGTGTGGTTTTATTGGTTCACATCTTGTCGAGCTTTTATCCGAAAGCAATGAAGTTATTGCATTCGATAGATATAACAGTGAATCAGACCATTACTGGCTGACTAATTCAAAATTTAAAGACAGGTTTAGTGTTGTTCTTGGTGATATTAGAGACTATGACTCTGTTCAAAGTGTTTTGAAAGGTGCAGATGTTGTGATTCACATGGCAGCACTAATTGGTATTCCTTATTCATATGTTTCACCATTAGCCTACATCAGAACAAATGTTGAAGGGACTTATAATGTTTTGCAAGCATCTAAAGAGCTTGAACTAGATCAGGTAATGATTACAAGCACGAGCGAAACTTATGGTACTGCACAGTACGTACCAATGGATGAAGATCATCCCAAAGTTGGTCAGTCACCCTATAGTGCAAGCAAAATATCTGCTGACCAAATTGCGATAAGTTACTATAGATCATTTGATTTACCAGTCACAATAGTAAGGCCTTTCAATACATATGGTCCTAGACAATCCTCGAGAGCAGTCATACCAAATATTGTTTCACAGATATTAACCAATAATGGGGAGGTAAATTTAGGAAATATCTCTCCAACTAGAGATTTTACCTTTGTTGAAGACACATGTAGTGCATTTGAATCAATCATTGGATGTAACAAGTTAATTGGTGAAGAAGTAAATATTGGCACTAATTCAGAAATTAGCATTAGAGATCTTGTAGAAGAAATTTCAAATATTATCGGCATCGAAGCAAAAATAGTTGAGGATGATCAAAGAATGAGAGTTGAGAAATCAGAAGTTGATAGACTTGTTTGCAAAAATGAAAAGCTTCTTGCCTGTACAAGCTGGAAACCGAAACATAGTCTTGAACAAGGTCTAATAAAGACAATTGATTGGATAAAAAAAGTTGATTCAGATAAATTAAAAAATATGAGTCAGTACAATGTCTAAATTAATTCCGTTATCAGAACCAAACTTTTCTAAAGAAGATCGAAAACTGTTATTAGAATCATTTGATTCGACTTTTATATCTTCATCAGGAAAATTTTTAGATAAATTTGAAGATAAAATTGCAAAATTGACAAGGTCTGAATGTTGCGCCTTAACAACTAATGGTACTTCGGCTATACACTTGGGTTTAAAAGCATTAGGCGTAAAGGAGGGTGATGAGGTAATTTGTCCTTCATTGACCTTCATCGCATCCATCAATCCAATTTTATATTTAAATGCTAGCCCAATCTTCATGGATTCAGATGAATATTTTTGTATGGATCTTGAAAAACTTAAATATTTCTTAACAAAACATACTTATACAAACAAAATGGGAACTTTTAATAAAATCACAAAAAAAAGAATATCTTCATTGATCCTTGTGCATGTCTGGGGAAATGCTGGAAAAGCTGTTGAGATTGTGAGGGAGTGTAAAAAAAGAAAAATTAAAGTGCTTGAGGATGCAACAGAATCTTTGGGAACAAAAATTAAAAAAGAAAATTTGTATACAGGAACCATCGGCGATGTTGGTTGTTATTCATTTAACGGGAATAAAATTATCACTGCTGGTGGGGGTGGTGCTGTTGTTTCAAAAAATAAAAATTTAATCAATAAAATTAAATTTTGGTCAACCCAATCAAAGAGCGATCCATTTAACTATATACATAATGAGCTAGGGTTTAATTATAGGCTTAGTAACATGCAAGCAGCTATAGGCTTATCACAACTTAAAAGATTGAGAAAAATAATTAGTCAAAAGAAGGAGTTACGCAAATATACAGAAAAGGCCCTCCACTCAAAAGGATATAAGCTGTATGAACTGCCTCCCTACTCTGATAATAACTGCTGGCTTTTTGTAATGAAATGTAAATCCTCTGAAAGAATGAAGCTTCTAAATAAACTCAATTCAAATAAAGTGATGGCAAGGCCTGTTTGGGGGTTGTGCCATAAACAAAGATATACAAAACAATTTCAAAGTTTTGAAATAGAAAAATCTGAAAAACTTTTAAAAGAGTCAATATGCTTACCATCATCTTCTGGGCTGACAAAAGCTCAGATAGACTTTTATGTTAACTTACTTTAATGTCTTTTATTGCATCCTGAAAGTAGGACTTTAAAGCTGCTGAATCGTTATAGAAAGCAATAAAATCATAACCAATATCTGAAAGAATTTTTGCATATTCAACATCCTTTGCCATGCTTCCTACCATTACACCATTAGCTTGAATAATTTCCTTTGTATCTTTCAAAAGCTTCAGTATTTTTGGATCCGTAAGATTGTCAACCATCCCTATAGACTTTGCTAAATCAAATAAGCCAATGTAAATCAAATCTATTCCTTGAACTTTTGAAATTTCTGCAATGTTTTTTATTCCCTCTTCGCCCTCAACTAAAAGTCCAAGAAATTGATTTTCATTTGCTTGAGAAAGAGAATCACTAAGATTTTGATCTGAAAAATTATGTTGTCTTGTGTATGGTGATAGCCCTCTACTGCCTTCGGGGGGATATTTTACAAATTCAACTACTTTCTTGGCGTCATTTGCTGAAGAAATATGAGGTACCATTAGTGCATTGGATCCTGCTTCTAAGATTCTAAGCAAGTGCTGTTTATCATCATTGGATGACCGAATTATTGCCTGCTTACCTCTAGCCTCACACGCGCGGACCATATTTTCCATGCCTTCAAAACTTACAGAGCTATGTTCTTCATCAATGATGACAAAATCTAGATCAGTACTGCATATTACATCTACGGCATTCACGGAGTTAAGTGAACACCATGTACCAAATCTTTGTTTAAAGTTATCCATTTATTTGTACCCTGACAGAAAAATATCATCATTTTTCATTAACTTTTCTGCTTCCATTCTATCATTTTCATTATCAACTGACTTTGTTTTAAACTTTGTCTCAACCATCCTAACTTTAAAACCATGCTGAATTGCTCGATTCATTTCAATTGATTCTTGTAATTCAAGTGTTGTTGGGTGTAATTCATTATTGAATTTCTTCATAAACCCCCACTGAAATGGCATAACACACACTTGCTTAAAAAATTTTGTTCGAACTTCTTCATGGTCTTGAGAGGGAATTGGAGCTCTAGACATATATAGGGCATTCATATCGTTATCACAAACGACTTTAATTTCTGCTGGATCATTTAGATCTTCGATATCGGCCTCGTAACATCCATTTGAGACAAATACTTCTCCAGAAACAACTGGTTCCAGAACACTATCTATCATTTCTGGCCTAATAAGAGGCTCATCGCCTTGCAGAACAACAACAATGTCGTCATCATTTAGATTTAGACTTTCTGCCGCCTCTGCCACTCTAAGACCTGGCCTAGTAATATTTTTATTCGTATCAATATAATTTCCTTCGAACCGGGCTACTTCAGTCTGGATTTCCTTATCACACCCGGCGACAAATATTTCTGATGCAACTTGAGATAAGCACGATCTCTTATAACAATGTTCTATCATTGTGTGATCAAGAATTTTGCATAAAGGCTTTCCAGGGAATCTTGTTGAACCCATTCTTGCTGGAATGCCTATTACTACTCTCATTATGTATCAGTAAATCTTTTTAGGTCTTCAAGAATATCTATATTCTGTTCATTAGCAAGTTTAATCGAGCTTTCACTCACATTGCTCCATGCTGCCAAAAAACAATTAAAACCAGCGTTTTTTGGACCCAGAAGATGGGCAATATTATCATCAATAAAGACAATCTCCTTTTTCAAAATTTTCTTTGATTCAATTATTCTGTTTAGAGCTTCAAGTTTTGTCTTTATCTCGAATTGGTCAACTACAAGATTAGGATCAATTTCAAGATCATAGTATTTGAGAATTTTCATTACACTATCTTTATCTTTAAGAGTTGCAATCATTAGTCTTTCACGATCCAAATTCTCCCTTAGAAAATCAATTACCCATGTGTAAACTGTATGAAGATCTAACCAATTTGAAAAATTAAATTCTTGCAGTTCATTTCTTGCTTTATAAAAATGAGGCTTATATGCCTCTGATTCAATAAGGAATGTTTTGTGAACCTCATCAAAAACATTTTGTGTAATTGTTTCAAGATTCATCTTTGATCTCAATATCTGATATAGGGTATAGTACTGTGAGCCCCCTTTTACAAAAGGTCTTAAGGCGCTGAAGCTTTGTATTAATTCTTCCGAAAAATCCGATAAATAATATTTGAAATTTGAATTTCCTTCTAATTTTTGCATCGCATTTGATGAGCAGACTAAACACTCATGGGTGCTATCACATACGACTCCATCAAAATCAAAAACGTAATAATTATTCATTTGGTAAAACGATTACTAAGTATTGGTAACCCTTCTATTTCAATTCTATACTCGTCTCCATGCTCAAGAAACTGTCTATCCCTAACCCTTTTTGGTGCTCCTGTAAGAATTAAATCCCCAGGGTTAAGCGTCATCCATTTAGATAGTTCAAATATTATCTTTGATGGGCTCCAGATGAATTCAGATGTGTTCCCATCTCTTAGAAGTTGACCATTATGGTAGGCTCTAATGAACTTATTTTTATGGTCATAAGTGGTATCAATGTATTCACCTACAGGACAAAAATTATCTGCACTCTTTGATCTTGCTAAATGGTGATCCCTATTAGAGATATTGTCACATGAAACATCATTACATGGCAGGAAGCCTAGAATTGAATCAGATACATTTGGTTCCTCTTTTTTTTGACTCTTGATGGTCTTCTTTATAACAAATCCTAGTTCTGATTCTCCCCAACATTTAAGGTTAAAAGGCAAATGAACAGAATTGCCATTAGTAGTTATTGTATTAGAGCCCTTAAGAAAAATCACAGGTTCTAGCATTTCATTGCTAACCCCAGTTGCACCTGAAAAATTTGTGGCTATGCAGATGATATTTCTTGGCGATACCGGAGGCAAAATTCGAACTTCTGTTAAATCACGAGGCTTATCAATTAATTCAATCTTATCAGCATATGGTGAACTACTAATTTGATGGAATTTTTCACCCTCAAGTTTTCCATAGCAGATTTTTCTAGGGTTATTTTTTTCTTCAAATCTTATGAGTTTCATTATATTTTAAAAAATAAATTAAATTATTCTTTATCAGAAATTCCTTGGATAACTTGAAGCAAACCATCTCCAAGGTCAGTAAAGTTTTTCAAAACAATTCTCTTCGCACTACTTATCTTGTAAGAATATGGGGTAATTCCATAGTGCAATTGGTTTTTGTCTTTTTCTTTGTATGAAATTTTAATATCACCTCCTAAAATTTCATTTATCATCACTAACAGGTCTTTAACTTTTATTTGCTGATTTCCAGAAATAAATACGTGTTTATTTTTGTAATCCTCAGAGAGTGTTTCATAGGTCATTTCTGCGGCATCATTTATAAAAACGTACTCTCTTATTTCTTCGCCATCACCACTTCGTTCAATTGATTTGGTTGATAGCGCTGATTCAATAATGCTAGATATTGAATTGAATTCATTTGCATTTGGACCATAAAGTGATCCGTATCTTAAAATAGTGAAGTCAAGCCCATACCTTCTTGAGTATTCTTCAATAATTTTTTCACAGCATTGTTTTGAAACTCCATAAAAGCTTCCATGCTTGCTGTTTACATAGACTGAGCTAGAAAAGAAAAAACGTTTTAAGTTCAAATCTTTGACTTTCTTCAGCAGGTTGATTGTTCCTTGAATATTGTTTTCAAGCGTTTCCTCTGGATTTTCTTCAGAGTAGTCGATATCAGCTTGTGCAGCAAAGTGAAGAACAATATCAATATTCTTTAAAGCCTGCTCTAGGCTCTTTTCATCAAAAAGATCTCCTTTTACAAATGATTGATTATCAAGAAGGTTTTGTGGCTTACACTTATCAAAAATTATTATTTCGTGGCCATTCTTGGAAAAAAAATCAGAAATGCTTTTCCCCAAAAAACCACTACCACCTGTTACTAATACTCTCATAAAGATTTCCTTAAGTTCTCTACTGCTTCGGTTTCTAAATCTTTTCTCACATTAGATGTATACCCCCCAATGTGTGGAGTAAGTATAACATTCTCTAAGCTGGTAAATTCACCTTTATAAGGCTCACTTTTAAATACGTCCAAACACGCTCCAGCAATTGCGTTATTTTTAAGCGCTTCAAGAAGGGCAAGCTCATCCACATTATTTCCTCTAGACGTATTAATTAATAAGGTTTTTGTATTCATTAGAGAAATCTCATCGCTTGAAATTAAGTGTTTATCAGAGTTTTTGCTATCAGCATGAATAGAAATAATTTCTGCATTTGAACACAAATAATCCATATCGCAGTATTCGATAGAATATTTTTTTGCAAAATCTTCATCTTTATACAAATCACATGCTAAGAGTTCGAAGTTAAAGCCCGAAGTGATCTCTACAAGTCTTTTACCAATTTTACCCAAACCTATAATCCCTAGTGTTTTTCCATTTATGGTTTCCCCCATTTTCCTTTTCCATAGATTTTCTTTGAAATCTTTGTGATGACTAGGAATATTCCTATAGAAGGATAGTATCTGTGTGATTACAAGTTCTGCAACTGAATATGATAGGTCTGTTCTGGTAGAAAGTACGGCAATATTTTCCTCTTGGCAAAAATCTAAATCAATATTATCTATGCCAATACCAACCCTAGAGATTACCTTCAAATTTTTTGCATGATCTAAGATATCTTTAGAATATTGCTCCGTACCCGCAATTATTCCTTCTACATCAACTATTAATTTTGATAACTCTTCATTAGTTAACTTTCTTCCAGTTTGATTAAATACGCACTCATACGAATCTTGTAACTTGTCCAAAATTGAGGAATCTAGTTCTCCAAATGATGCTGTAGCAATAAGAATTTTTTGTTTCATAATTTGAAATCTAAATAACGTGAGACATAATTTTCAACTAACCTTTCAACGCGTTTCATCATATTTGATTTTAGATATCCACGCATCTCATTGAGTTCATCTTTTATTTGATCTTTTGTAGAAATATGTTTTTCTGGTTGCCTCCATCCATATGCCTGAAAAATGCTACTTTTTGGAGCATCATCTAAGGATTTTCTTGGCACTTTTTGTCTTCTCATTTCTCTTAATACATTATCAGATAGCTCTACATCTAATCTGGATGAAACCTTTTGGATGTACTCTTTAGGATTAAAAACAAGCATTTCAAAAGGGACTTCAATTATCTGATATTTTTTGTTTTCAACTGCTTTATTACCTTCCTCTATCCACTCTTCTAACATAATAATTGCTCTTTCATATTCATTTGCATTGGCGTATTCATCAATTCTTTCCAAAATAAAATGAGGAACCATTTCACCGTTTATATCATTACACATCATTCCGTTTCTTGATTCATTACCCCACCTTTTACTCCATCGAGCTAAGTGATTAAGCATATACATGCTTGAAGGGCATCTCGTAAGTCTGCAAAAAACTAATCTGCTTCCAAGAGCCTTATGAATTGGCTCAATATGAGAGGTAATTCCATGACTCATGAAATGTAGAACTCTCTTCTCATTTATAAACTTTTCAAAAAGCTCAAGATCATTAGAGTTTAAAGCCCGTTTTAGATATTCACTTTTTTTGGGAAATTTAAAGACACTTGAATGATCAAAATGCCTAAAATTTTGATCTCTCAATAACGCCTGGCAATAAATTTCGTTATCAAAGCAACAATTTAAAAGACTAACAGCAGTATTTAAATCGATATTTTTATGTGCATACAGACCTGATACTTGCTCAACTAATGGCCTATGCACCCACATTTCTACTTTATCTAAGCTTGATACAAGTTGGCAAAATAACGTCTTTCCACCTCCAACAAACCCATCAACAAAGATAATTTTATTTTCTAAATAAGATTTTCGAGTTAATTGTCCCTGTGGTGACATATTATTTTTCAATTTTAAAAGATACAAATCTGTCTTTTGTTTTCTTTGCCATTCCTTTTTTAATCATCTGTTTCCAGTCACTTTGAAAATAATCGAAATAAATATCATCAGTCATAAGTTTTTCAAAATCGTTTTCAATGCGCTCAACTTTCTTAAATTTCTCTGAAAGAAATTGTTGTATTTCCTCGTGGTATGGTTTGCAAACATTGCTTTTTGGCTGCTCAATCGACGGAAGCTTAAGTTTTGTCCTAAGCATATTTATATAAGAAAAATTTTCCTCTTTATTTGTATAGTTAGCATCGTCCAAAACAACGTAAAAAATATCAGAAGCACAATCTGAATAAGCATTGATTTCAGCAATTAAGTGGTCAAGTGTATGTAAACTATCAAAAAAACCAAAAGACGGCTTAATATTCATTTCACTAAGAATTGCTATGCCTAGGTGATTGTTTGTGCTGTCAAACGCAATAAACTCCCAATAATCATTGATATTTGCATTTAGCGGTTTACAAATAGCCTCATTAATAACACTCTTTAAGAAGCTTCCTTTTGAGGGATTTGTGTCCCATGAAACAACTTTACAATCATTCAAAATTGCGTGAAACACTAAAGCAATAGAGCTCGCACCACAGCCAGTTTCAATTAGTGTAGTTTTCTTTAAATTATTGACTTTTAAGATCCTGTAAAGTGCTAAGCACTCACTATCCGGAATTCCATTTATCCACCTAGGAAGCATCCTCTTTGTGAAAAGAATAAACTCCTCATCATTTTTGATAATTTCATCCCTTGTACCAAAGTGAAAGTCAAACATTCAAATACCTCATAAATAGCTATCCTAAGATTATGCGTAATTGTAAAACATATAATTATCACTTAAAATACTCCATCTTAAAATGATGCCTATGGATATTTCTGAGATTTTAGAAAAAATTGATATTTGGGATGCAGAAAACGTCTTTCATTTAAAATCTGATCCATCAAGATTGAAAAAGATTATTGCTCACTATGAGCTCTTCAAAAAAATACGAAATGTTGAGGGTGATTTTCTTGAGTTTGGTGTGTTTAAGGGAGCATCTTTCCTTAGATTTGCCACATTCTCAGAAATATTCGAAAATCAAAATAGACAATTTTTTGGATTTGATTCTTTTGAAAAATTTCCAAGAGACGACATAAAACTTGATTCAGACAATGAGTTTATATCACGTTTTGAAGAAGCATCTGGAGATCCTATAGGTAAAGAGAAATTAGAAGAATTAATTAATAATAAACAGTTCACTACACCAAAAAACATAAAATTGATTAAAGGAAATGTATTTGAAACTGTTCCTGCTTTTCTTGAAAATAATCAAAATATTAAATTAGCTTGCATTCATCTTGATATGGACGTTTATGAACCAACTAAATTTTGCTTGGATCTGCTTTTTCCTTTTTTGCAGGAAAACGGAATTATTATATGTGACGATTACAATCAAGTAGATGGGGCTACAAAAGCTTTTGATGAATTCTCAGAGAAACATGGAAAAAATATAAGCAAATTAGAGTTCAGTAAAACCCCATATTTCATTGAGAATAACTAGCCTTGTATTACCTTATAATTAAATAATGAGTGGAAAAAGTATTCTAATTACTGGTAATGGCGGTCACGCTGTTTCCTGTAGAGAAGTAATAGAATCAGTTGAAGATCTGGTTTTTTCTGGCTTTGTCACTAAGGATGGGACTGAAAATGGGCCAGAAGTTATTGGTACAGATCAAGATCTTGAATCTATTTTCCAAAATACTAAGCTCGCATGTGTAGGTATGGGGCAAATTAAAACAAATGAGCACAGACTAAAAAGCTTCAATAAATTAAAGCAAATTGGATATACTCTCCCAATTATTATAGCCTCAACGGCTTACGTTGCAGATTCAGCTAAAATTCATGAAGGGACGATAATTATGCATAGAGCATTTGTTAATTCCCAAACAATCATTGGAATTAATTCAATCATTAATACTGGAGCAATTGTTGAGCACGGGGCAAACGTTGGAAATCATTGTCATGTTGCAACAAAAGTTACAATTAATGGAGATGCTAGCATTGGAGATAATTCATTTATTGGCAGTGGTGCAACTGTGCTACAAGGTGTAAATATCGGTGAAAATTGTATCGTAGGTGCAGGAGTTATAGTTAAAAAAGACTTAGAGAGAGGTTCAATATTAAAATGAGTACTCTAATAATTGCTGAAGTTGGTGTTAATCATAATGGCCACTTAAATGAAGCGTTTAAGCTTATCAAAGAAGCAAAATCTTGTGGGGCTGACTTCGTAAAATTTCAAATATTTAAATCTGAAAACCTTGTTGACGAACAAGCAGAAAAAGCACCATACCAACAAAAGAATATGACAGATACATCAAACTCACAGTTTGATATGCTTAAAAAACTTGAATTGTCGTTTGAGGATTTCGTTAAAATTAAAGAGGAATGTGAAATAAATAATATAAGGTTTATGGCCTCAGCCTTTGATCTTGAATCTTTAAATTTCCTTCTAAATCTTAATTGTGATTATGTGAAAATTCCCTCAGGAGAGATTGGCAATGTTCCTTATCTTAGGGAATTTAAAAATTGCACCTCAAAGATTATTTTATCCACAGGGATGTCAACTATTCAGGATATAGAGTTTGCATTGGAAATACTTAATTCAGTTGGGGTTGATATAAAGAATATCTCACTTCTTCATTGTACATCTAATTATCCATGTGATCTTGAAGAGATAAATATGAATTCAATGGTCACAATTCGCAGAAGGTTTGGCCTTGATGTGGGTTATTCTGATCATAGCAACGATAATGCTGTTTCTAATACTGCTGTTGCAATGGGTGCCTCAATAATCGAAAAGCATTTCACATTAGACAATCAATTAGAGGGCCCTGACCACAAAGCAAGCCTAAACGTGGAAGACTTTAAAAAATTTGTAAAGAGTATAAGAAAAATTGAAAAAATTCTTGGTTCTAGCGCCAAAAAACCAACTAATTCAGAAATGGAAACAAAGAGATATGTTGAGAAAAAAATATTTGCATCAAAGCAAATTTTGAAAGGAGAAAAATTTTCTGACTTAAATATGACTACTAAAAGGTCAAAATCTGGAATAAATTCAAGAGATTGGGATTTAGTTTGCTCAAAAGAAGCGTCAAAAGATTTTCAAGCAGGTGATTTAATTGAGATCGAATAAAAGAAAATTAGTTTTAGTGGTTTCTTCAAATAGATCAGATTATGGTCTTTTAGAGCCTTTGATGAAACAACTTATTTCTGAGAAAGAAATAAATTTCGGATTAATTGTTACAGGATCACATCTGTTAAAAAAGTTTGGTTTTACCTTCAATGATATTAACCCGAAAATTCAAAGAAAAGCCGTTGCAAAAATCAAAGTACTTGAATCTACTTCTAAAACAACAATGATAAAAAATACTGGATATCTAATAGAGAAATTCTCATCTATCTTCAAAAAACTAAAGCCAGACTTAGTAATATTACTTGGAGACAGATATGAAATATTTTCGGCAGCTACTTCATGTCATCTTCTTCAAATCCCATTGACGCATATTCATGGAGGGGAAGTAACATCAGGCGCATTAGATGACGGTTTTAGACATTCAATCACAAAATTTTCTGATTTACACTTTACTTCATCCGTTGCACACAGAAAGCGAGTAATTCAACTTGGAGAACACCCAAGAAAAGTCTTCAATGTAGGTCCTATGGTTCTTGATAATTTTTTGAATCTTAAATTTTTGTCTAAGACTGAATTACAAAAAAAATTAAAAATTTCAAGAGCAAAAAAAGATTTCCTCGTTTGCTTTCATCCAGAGACAATAGGAAATGAAAATAATTTAGAGACACTTAATAACTTAATTATAAAAATTAAAGAATATAAAGAGTATAACTTCATTTTTACAGCCTCAAATAACGATCCAGGAGGAGACAAATTAAATTCAGCTATAAAGAAAAATGTGAAAATATATGACAATTTTTATTTCTTTGATTCTCTTGGAAGTCAATTGTACTATTCGCTGCTTCATTGTTGTGATGGCCTTATTGGCAATTCTTCAAGTGGCATTATTGAAAGCCCTTTGTTTCAAAAATTCTCACTTAACATTGGAAGCAGACAAGAAGGAAGAGAAAAAACGAGATATACGATTGATTGCGGAATAAGTGCAGCTCAGATTGAGAGGGGGCTTAAAAATCTATTCATTAAATCTAATAAAGCAATCAAATCAAAAATAAAATATGAAAGTCCATCAAAATTAATTGTAAATAAACTTAAAGAAAAGCTGTTTGGAAAGCTCGAAAAAAATAAGTTATTCCACGACATTAAAAACTTAATGTAAAAAATAATATACTTAAACTATGAAATTTGAAGGAAAAACTATAACAACCGATACCACTATCTATGATGCTTTTAAAGTTCGAGCAGAGGCTGGGGTATCTCTAGTTGTTGTAGATGAAGAATTTAAATTACTGGGAACTTTGAGTGACGGCGATCTTCGTAAGGCGATTCTTACAAAGAATAATTTATCAGACAGCATAAGCAAAATTTATAATTCAAGCCCAATTGTTGTTAATGAAAATAAGTATTCAAAAAACTTTGCAAAAAATCAGCTCATTAAAAATAAGATTGATATGGTTCCAGTTATAGATCAAAGCAGAAAGCTAATAAATATTGTTTACCTAAAAGACTATCTCTCAGATCCAGTAAAAGAAAAAATTAATATCCCATTAATAGTTATGGCAGGCGGCAAAGGAACTCGTCTTGCTCCTTTTACTGATATTCTTCCAAAACCATTAATTCCTGTAAATGGCCAAACAGTCATTGAAAGGATAATCGGAGGATTTACTGAATATGGCATTGAAGAAATTTCATTAGTTGTAAACTTCAAATCTGAAATATTGAAAGCGTACTTCTCAGAACTTGAACCATCCTATAAAGTTAATTTTATCAATGAAAAAGAGCCTCTAGGCACTATTGGTGGTGTAAACTTAGTAGATCTAAACAATCATAAAACTTTCTTTTTAACAAATTGCGATATATTGATAAATATTGACTATTCAGATTTGTATCATCACCATAAAAACTCAAATAATGATCTAACTTTAGTAGCCTCTACGAAACAATTCACAAACCCCTATGGAGTTTGCGACTTAGATGAAAGTGGGAATTTAAAAAATATAATTGAAAAACCATCAAGTGAAAGCCTTGTAAATACTGGTTTATATGTTATCAATTCATCAATACTAAATCTTATTCCAAACAACAAAGCATTCAATGCGACAGATTTAATTGAAGAATTACTCAAAGGCAAAAAAAGAGTTGGAATTTATCCTATAGATGAAACTCAATGGTCAGATGTGGGTCAATGGGATGAGTTTAGGAAAACAATTGAAAAAATCTAACCTGAAAGTTGTAATCATTGGCTTTGGCTCAATAGGCAGCAAACATCACTTTTATCTAAAGAACAGACCAGAGGTTGCGAAAATTGCAATTCTCTCTAGCAGATCTAAAAATGAGCTTCCTGAGATGAAACTTGAAACATTTGAAGATGTGAAACAATTTGATCCAGATGTTATATATATATGTAATCAAACCTCGAAGCATGAATTAGAGTTAAGCAGAATTGAGAAAAATTTTTCTAAAAAAATTATTATCGTTGAGAAACCTCTTTCTAATAATCTCATGAACTTAGATTTATATAAGCTAAACAAGTATTTTGTTGGATACAATCTTAGATATCATCCTTTAATTGACTTTTTAAAGAACGAAGTTGAGCTATCTGGCTTTGTCAAAGCTGAAATTTCAGTTCAAACAGATCTAAGGAAATGGAGAAAGACAGATTACAGATCTAGTTATAGTGCAAAATCTAATGAAGGTGGGGGTGTTGCTCTAGATTTAAGTCATGAAGTTGATTATTGCAGATATTTATTTGGAGACCTTGATAAAATATTTTCAGAAAAGAGAAAAATTTCAAACTTAGAAATAGATTCAGAGGATCAATTTAGTTTAATTGCACAGATCCCAAATGAAGAGAGTTTATTGAATTTTAATTTTTCGTATTTTGCTCAAAAAGAAGAAAGAAGTATCAAGATTTTTTTTAATGATAAATTGCTTCACTGTGATCTAATAAATTCATCAATTATTGAAATAAAAAATGGAGAAGAAAAATTAATTGAACTTGATGCGTACGTCCAAGAGCGTACTTTAGAAGAACAGTTTATTGACATTATTTCAAATGATGTGCCTAAAGCAGCTACAATTACTGATGGACAGAAAGTTTTGGAACTAGTTTTATGAAGAATAAGCAGATTCTATGCACTATTTGTGCAAGAGGTGGCTCAAAGGGCCTGCCTAATAAAAACTTATTAAAGATTGGTGATAAAAGCCTGATTGGACATACATTGGCTCAAGCTAAAGCAATTGATGCTATAGATTGCATTATTGTTTCATCAGATTCTAATGAGATTCTTAAAGAAGGCGAAATCTATGCTGCAGATATTCTTTTGCAAAGAAGCGCCAAACTTGCTTCTGACGAAGCAGGAAAAATAGATGCAATAATTGATTGTCTTAACTATGCTGAGAGTAAGCTTAATAAGCATTTTGATTATGTTATAGATCTTGATGTTACATCACCTCTTAGAAACCTAATTGATATTGAAAATTGCCTTGAATTCACCAAAGATAAGGGATTTAAAAATCTTATAACTGTCACAAATTCAAAAAAAAATCCATACTTTAACCAGATAGAGATTACAAATGAAGGCCCACAACTTGTAAAAAGTGGGCATAATGTAAAAGGCAGGCAATCTGCGCCAAAGGTTTATGACATGAATGCCTCAATATACGTTTGGTCTAAAGATTTTTTAATAAATGAAAAAACTCTATTTTCCAGAGATACTATTGTTTATGATATGCCTGAGGAAAGGTCATTAGATATTGATAATGAGTTAGATTTTAAATTTGTGAAACACCTAATAGAAAATGAGCTTTAAAGTAAATACAAGTCTTGATGGCAAAAAAATTATCTTGCTGGGAGCTGGCCAGATTGGCGCTAAAGTTTTGGACTATATCAATGAATTTGATACAGAGGTGTTGATTATTGATATAGATAAACCAGGGAATATTAAAGAGGACAACCAATTTGAGCACTTTGATTGTACAAAATTAGACAAAATTGCATCTACATTTGAAAACGTAATACTAGAGTTTGGAGTGCCTGATTTATTTATTAATGCTTCATATCCGAAAAATTCTAATTGGGCTAATTGTGATTTTGATAATCAAAACTCCCTAGATACGATTGAAAACATAAACTTTCATTTAGGTTCGTATACTGTTTTATCAAAGTTCATTTGTGAAAAAATGAAATCAGCAGATGTTAGGGGGTCAGTTGTACTCTTAAATTCAATTTATGGAATTGTTGCTCAAGACGAAGAATTATATGCAGAGGAAAAGATAAACATGAGCGTACCATATCCAGTTATTAAAGCAGGGATTGGTGGACTTACAAGACAGCTTAGTTCTTATTATGGAAAATATGGCATAAGAATAAATTCAATTTGTTCTGGGGGTATAAAGGGCAAAGTTTCTGGTTCAGAAGCAGATATGGATAACAGTTTTGCTGAGAAATACCTTAAAAAGGTCCCTCTTAGAAGGATGGCAACAACTGATGATATTGCAAATATGGTATGTTTTCTAGGGTCAGATGCATCGAGTTATATCACCGGTCAAAACATTCCAGTTGACGGTGGGTATAGTGTTATATGACCGAAATACCAAAGTGGCTTATATCTGATCAAATAATCACAAACTCATTTCGTAACTTGTCTATCGAAAGAGGTATTGGGTTTCAGAGAATTATTTTCTTTTTTATTATATTAACGAGCATACCACTAGCTTTTTTATTATCAAACTTAGCATTAGTAATTTATATGGTGAGGTATAGAAATGTTAACAAAGAATTTAATCATAATGACTTTCTTATTGGTAATGACTACGAGACTGACTATTTTTACTCAAAAAAAATCTTAAAAAATAAAGGAAAGAAATTCGAGCAATTTAATCAGTTTGATCCATCCAATTTTGTTAATAGTGATATAGGTTTTTTGGATTATCAAACAATTCTAATTGAAGCATGCAAAGACCTTCTTAAAATCACAAAAGTTATTGGGTCAAATGCAAAGTTTTTAATATTCATTTCATCGCTAAGAAATATATTATTTTACGTAATTTATAGAGCATTCTTTAGATACCATAAAAAAAGAGGTGTTAGTGATGTTCATCTAATTTCAATGCCTTTAAATCTTATGTGTGCGATTGAGAAGGAAGGTCTTAATTGTAATGTCTATCTCCATGGGTTATCAGTAAAAGTTCTGCCAGACCAAGTTCCAACTCTGACTAGACTATTCTTATTTTCAAGAGATGAAAAAGATTATTTTTCAAAATTTGTACCTATTGAAAAAATTGAAATTTATGACACAAATAAAATCAAAAATCATAATAATGTTGCCATTATATTGTTAAGGCAAACTCTAAAATTTGATGAAAAATCAGATGATAGGATGAATATGATTGATATTGAAGCAGTGAAGTCATTTGCAGACAAAAATAATCTTGAACTATATTTTAAGATTCATCCAAAAACAGATGAAAATAAAATAAAAGCTCTAAATAAAATTTTAAAGATTGAAGAAAATCAGCTGCTTTTAAACAGAACACCAGTTATAGAAAATATATTGGCACTGAAGCCGAAAATAATTTTTGGTTGGTTTTCTAGCGGTTTAGCAGAGTCATTGAATTATGACGTTCTGCCAGTTGCAATAGAAGAAAAGTCAAAATCCAAGAAAATAAATGAACTATCGAACTTTGATTATAAAAAAAGAAGTTTGAGCTTTTATGATCAAACAGCAATTCTCAAAGATGCAATTCAAGATAAAAATCAGTTTAGAGAAACTATTAATCTTTTAAAGAACGATGAATAGACAACCTAAGATCTCAGTAATCATGTCAGTTTTTAATGGGTCAAAATTTCTAGCTGATGCAATTCAAAGCATACTTAACCAGACTTTTAAAGAGTTTGAATTGATTATTGTAGATGATGGGTCAACTGACAACAGCTTAAATATTATCAGATCGTTTGAATCTGCAGATTCCAGAATAAAAGTTATTTCTAAATCAAATGAGGGGCTTGCGAAATCATTAAATGCTGCAATAAGAGTTTCTAAAGGAGATTTCATAGCAAGAATGGATGCTGATGATATCAGCTATAAAAATCGACTTGAAAAACAGTATGAATATATGCAAAAAAATAAATCCATTGATTTATGCGGTTGCAGCATGGATATCATTGATGAACATGGAAATATAACTTCAGAAAAACTTCAAATATCAAATCTTGATGAAATTCTTAAAAAAAGATACTTTCGATCACCAATTCTGCATATTACTTTCTTTGGAAAAAAATCTTTTTTTGAGAAACATAATGGCTATAGAGAGGAATTTAAATATGCTCAAGATTATGACCTTGTTATGAGAGGAATTAATGCAGATGCCAAAATTTGCAATATAAAAGACAAATTGGTTCAGTATAGAGACTATCAACAAAAAATTGAGCCAATAAAATTTATACAACAATTTAGAATGACAGAACTCATAATTAAGCTTTCTAAGGAAAGAGAGCACTTGGGGAAAGAGGTATCGAATTTAAATTCCGAAATATCTGCAATCCTTAAAGTAAATAGCTTTGATATGTTTATTACAAAAGTTTTTTTAAGTACGTATTTTTTAAAGAATTCTTTACTTAATAGCGTATTAAAAAAATTTGTTAATCTCTTTGTATTCTGTTTAAATCGTGACTTAAGACGGTTGTTGATTCGAGATTTTAGAGCATATAAGTTATAATCCCGACATGAGTAAATCTTCAAGTCTTAAAAAAGACTTTTCTGCGAGAGCTTTATGGGTTAACTATAGATCTTCAGCTATATTCCCTTTTTTTTTAGGTGCGTGTGAAGATACTCTTTTGGTCTTTCAAAACTATTGGCAGTGGAAAAGTAAAATTGAAAATCTTATTGCGAATATATTTGTAAGAGATCTTAACGGAAAATTAATTCATTCTGAATCTTTGAAAATTGATACCCATAATCAAGTATCAATTAAAAATATTTTATCTGATGCAGAAGATATTGATAAAGGGACCGTTGAAATTGAAGTAATAGGCAACAAGAACTTAGGATATCCTTTCCCTGCCATTCTTTGCTATTACAAGTCTAAGGATTACATTAGTGTTGTTCATTCTGCAGGAAGGATCTTAAATTCAAATGAAGATCATCAGACTAATACTTGGAGAGAATCAAACTTTTTATCTATTTACGATGATAACTTGTCTCCTTTTATATCGATTTTCAATGGGCAGGACGCAATGAATACAGAATTGTCTATTAAATTTTTAAAATTACCAGTTAAAGAATTAATTTTGGAAAAAAAATTTCCCTTAGAATTAAACCCTTTTGGGTCCAAAATCTTCTACGCAAATGAGTTCCTCGATGACTCGGAGAAAAAACTTGTAAAAGGAAAAAGGTTTTTTATAGAGTTTGAGCACGAAAATAAAGGTATCTTTGGAAGATATGTTGTTGGAAATTATCTCAAAAAAGCAAATATGCACTTTTGCACGCATTCATTCATGTCCGTAACCGAAAGTGGAGATATTATAGAGAGTTCTGAGGAGAATCCAGTGACTTCATTTTTACCAGCCTTTAACAAAAAACCCTTAAACTTAAAATTAATTTCATATCCAACGAATATAAAAAGTAATGTAACTTTTAAATCTAAAGAAGCAAATATTGATGAGACAATTGAGCAAGACACAGATAATGTATTTAATTTTAATTCAGGTAAAGAGGCATTTGAGGGAGAACTAAGAGAAGATAAATTTCTAAAGTTTTACTCAACAAATCACTGCCCTGCAAGGCTTAACATTAGTTATAACTTCTCACTTCCTAACTCTAAACATCCCACCGATATAGCTACAGGTTTTAAAGGAAATGTTTACCCAAAGAAAACAAATCATTGGGGTTCGATTGTTAATCTTCCTGATTGGAAGACTGTTTTTTTTGTGAGAAATTGCTCTCATAATCCAAAAAAAACCGAAAGTGGTGATTTAGATTTTACCTTTTTTGATAATACTAATTCGTTAGAAAAACATATTCATGTGAAAGCTGAAACTTGTACAACACTCGAACTTGAAATGAATGCTGATTTTTCTGATTTTATTTCCTGGAAGTGCAACTCATCTGTAGGAACAATTGAAGTGTTTTGGGTTTGCTTCAATGAAGAAACAGGGGCAATATGTGGAGACCATTCTTTCTGATTGGAGGCTGAGAACGGAATCGAACCGATGTACACGGAGTTGCAGTCCGCTGCATAACCACTCTGCCACTCAGCCAATTAAATACTTGAAGCCTTTCCTTTATCTAAGAAAATTGTTTTATCAAACTTCTCGACAATCTCTCTTCTGTGGGTAACACATAGGATAGTAATATCTTGTATATTTTCCAATAGATTCTTAATTTCTATCTCTGACTTTTTATCAAGTGAACTAGTAGGCTCATCTAAAATAAGAATATTTGGTTTTTTTCCAAGAGCTCTTGCTAAACATAACCTTTGTATTTGGCCGCCAGAAAGTTTGTCTCCAATATTCCCTATTTCTGTATCAAGTCCGTCTTCAAGTTTATTCATAAAACTTAAGCAATCAGTTCTCTGAAGAATCTCTATAATTTCATCATCAGTTATATCCTCTTTTGACCACTTAAAGTTTTCTCTAATAGTACCAGGAATGAGAGTAGGTTTTTGAGGAACGTAACCCATAATATTCCTTATGGAACCTGAGGATATTTCTTCAATGTTTTTTTGATCAATCAAGATGTTACCCCCACTTGGCCTCTGAAAGCCCATCAATAAATCAATAATTGTAGATTTGCCTGCACCAGATTCACCAACAATTGCGACTTTCTCTCCCTTTTGAATATCAAATGAGGCTTCGTTTAATACTTTGTTCTTTGCATCGTAGGAGAAGGAAACTCTATCAAAGCTTATTGCCTTTTGTAGCTCATTTAATTTTTCTCCTTTCATTCTCTCCTTGTTTTGATTGAGGAAAGAATGAATTTCAAAAAACTGTCTGTATGACGGGATATAGCCATAATATTGATTTAAAGATGTAAAAAAGATGTTTAAAAATAATCCAAGACGATTTGCTGAAAACATGAATGCTACAAGAAGGGGAATACCAAGATCAAGGTAATTTTGTGAATAATAAGCGATTACAACAATAATTATAAAAATTAATGGCTCGGTGAGTGTCGCATTAACAGACGATGTCAAAGAGGATCTAAATATTGAGTCACGTAACCCTGAAATATTACCATCAAGATTTTTAATCGATCTCTCCTCATTACCAAAGCCCTTAACAAGTTTTATATTCGACAAAATGTTATATGTATTGTCACCAAGAAAATTCAGATTATTTACATATTTCTTTTGATAATAAGTTTTTAAACTATTGGCTAACCAGGTTATTGGAAAAAATAATAGCAACCCTAAAGCCGCCATAAGGATAGATAATGCTGGAGATATTACAAACATTGTTGATGCAAAGGCTACAACAGTTACAAATGAAAAAACTACTTTCATCAAAGCATCCATACCTGCACTCATTTTTTGAGTTTCATTTGTTAAGGTATTGGAAAGCTTTCCATAGCTATTTTTTTCAAATGAAGGAATCTTTGCTCTTACCACTACAGAAAAGAAATCGACGGAAAATATTTTTAAATAATCATAAATAGTTTTGAATCTAAAATAATTTTCTAAGAAATTTATTAAAACTCTTAAAAGAATGACTACAACGAGTGTAGCTCCTAAAGTTATCATGGAAACGGAAAAACCTATTGAGGTGATAAAATCAAATATTACCCTGCTTACTGCACTTAAATCTTCCCTGTCAGTCTGAGATACAAAGTCAACAATGGGTATTATCCCAAACACAGTCGTTGCTTGAAGCAACGCAGATAATGACATCAAAAAAAATACGACGAAAAGTGAGATCTTTGAGGATTTTACAAAACCCCAAAAGAATCCTCTGAAAGAATCAAATTTAATAAAATACCCCGTACTTAGTAAGAGTAGCTATCTTCTTTAAATGGGCCATCTTTATCGACCCCAATGTAATCAGCCTGTTCATTTGTTAATTTAGTCATTGTGCCACCAAATCCTTTAACCATCAATTCAGCTACCTCCTCGTCTAATTTCTTCGGAAGGACTTTAACATATAAACTTTCATTCTTTTTATCTGGATCTAGATCAGCAAATTTTTCCTTGAAAAGATGAATTTGAGCCAGAACTTGATTGCAGAAAGATCCATCCATTACTCTACTTGGATGTCCGGTAGCAACAGCTAAATTAACTAATCGACCTTCAGCTAAAAGTAACAGGTAATCATTCTCACCTCTAATTATTTTGTGAACTCCAGGCTTAATTTCAAGCCATTCATATTTTTTTAGGTATTCTACGTCAATCTCATTGTCAAAATGACCAATATTACACACGACACATGAAGACTTAAGCTCATCAAGAACATATTTATCTAAAACATTAACATTTCCAGTTGTTGTAACAACTAAATCGTATCTTTTAAGCAAATCACCATTTACATTTTTACCATCTTCAGTAACAACTCCCTCTTTATATGCTGAGACTACCTCATAACCATCAAAACAAGCCTGCATTGCACAAATAGGATCCACTTCCGTAACATCAACAATCATCTTTTGCTGTTTCAGGCTATCGGCTGAACCTTTACCAACATCTCCATAACCTATAACTAGAGCTTTTTTTCCAGATAAAAGCATATCAGTTGCCCTCTTGATAGCATCATCTAGACTATGTCTGCAACCATACTTATTATCGTTCTTTGATTTTGTAATTGAATCATTTACATTTATGGCAGGCACTCTCAAGGTTCCTGAAGATAGCATCTCTTTGAGCCTATGAACCCCCGTTGTAGTTTCCTCAGAAACCCCATGTATCTTCTCTAACATATTTGGATACTCATTATGAATCTTGGCAGTCAAATCCCCGCCATCGTCAAGAATCATATTTGCATCCCAAGGCTTTCCATCTTTGCAGATTGTTTGCTCCAAGCACCATTCATATTCTTCTTCAGTCTCACCCTTCCATGCAAACACAGGTATTCCTTGATCAGCAAGTGCTGCAGCAGCATGGTCTTGTGTTGAAAAAATATTACATGAAGACCATCTCACTTCTGCACCTAGATCAATAAGTGTTTCAACTAGGACAGCAGTTTGAATGGTCATATGAATACATCCAACAATTCTTGCACCTTTTAAAGGTTGTTCTGATCTATATCTCTCTCTTAACTGCATTAAAGATGGCATTTCATCTTGTGCAAGAAGGATTTCTTGCCTTCCAAATTCAGCTAAATTTATATCTTTGACTTTATAATCGCTCATAGTTTTTTAACTTTTTCCCATGTAAATGAATCTTCGTTTCTTCCAAAATGACCATACGATGCCGTTGGCTGGTATATTGGAGAAAGTAATTCTAAGTCATTTATGAGGCCTTTTGGTGTTAAATCAAAATTTTTATCAATTATTTTATTTATCTCTGCAACTGGAATTTTTTCTGACTCAAAGGTATTAACATAAACAGAAACAGGTTTTGAAACTCCAATGGCATAAGCAACCTGAATTTCACAATAATCACATAAACCTGCTGCCACAATACTTTTAGCTATATGTCTTGCAGCATATGCAGCAGAACGGTCTACTTTAGAAGGATCTTTGCCTGAAAAAGCTCCACCACCGTGTCTTGCCATGCCTCCATAAGTATCTACAATTATTTTTCTGCCGGTCAACCCACAATCGCCCACAGGTCCTCCAATCACGAATGCTCCGGTTGGGTTAACAAAGAAATTTGTGTTTGAATCGATCAATTCTTTTGGAAGTGTTGTCTTAATAATATTGGATATTACAAATTCTCTTATTTCTTCCTGAGAAATATCTGGTGAATGTTGAGTTGAAATTACAACAGAATCAATTCTTTTAGCCTTAAAATTTTCATCGTATTCAACTGATACTTGTGACTTAACATCTGGTCTTAACCAAGATGTACCTGAATTTCTAAGGTCTGCTTGTTTCTTGACCAATAGATGCGACAAGTGAATTGGTAATGGCATCAATACATCTGTTTCTTTACATGCATAACCAAACATAAGGCCCTGGTCGCCTGCTCCTTGCTCTTTATCAATGCCTGTTCCCTCATCTACCCCTTGAGCAATATCAGGAGATTGCTTAGAAAGAAAATTAAAAAAATTTAGAGTATTCCCATTGAACCCAAGCTCATCATCATCATAACCAATTTGATTGACTACTCTTCTAGCAACGGATTCAAAGTCTACCTCAGCGAGTGTTGATATTTCTCCTGCAAGAAAAAGATTGTTATCTTTTACCATGGTTTCACATGCAACTCTTGAATTTTTATCTTGTTCCAAGCAAGCGTCTAAAACAGCATCTGAAACTTGATCACATACTTTATCTGGATGGCCCTCTCCTACAGATTCTGATGTAAAAATATACGACATTATTTCTCCTAACTATTTATAAATTTTTCTAGTTCATCCTTGTATTCTTTCGTTAAATACAAAAAACTATCGTGTCCTCTAATACCCTTTAGGTTTTTATGTTTAGAATTAACTCCTTTCAACTTTAAAAGTTTGTGAAATTCTACCATATCCTTAGCAGGAAATAGCAGATCATCATCAAAACTTATCAATAAAACTTTACTTGAAATATTATCTATTTTTGACTCATCAAAATAAAAACTATCCATTGCCTTTGTCATTAGGACAAATGAATCTTTGTTAAATCTCTTAACAAATTTTTCACCGTGATATGAAAGATAGTTCTCAGATTCATATACAATGTCATCTGAAATTTTTGTTTCTAAACCTTCGATATTATATTGGAATCTGTCTTGTAAAAAGTCGTTTGAAATATAGCTTACATGCGATAGCATCCTTGCCACTTTTAAGGCATCAGAGCTATCGGTCAATTTTAAAATCGACCTTTGAACATGATTCAATAAAATATTTAATTGTCTTGGTTTATGTGTTGCTCCAATTATTATTCCTTTTTTAACATCAACATCTTTTTTTGATATTAAATCCATTACCTGCATCCCCCCTAAACTTGATCCAACTGCAACGCTTATAGTATTTATTTTTAAAGAACATAAAAGACAAAAAATTGCTTGGTTCCAATCTTTAACAGATATTTCTGGAAAGTTTTCTCCATAAGGTGTATTTGTTAATTCATTTGGACTTGACGGGCCAGTACTTCCAAAACAGCTTCCAATGTTGTTTATGCAGATAATGTAATTTTTATTAGTATCGAATACCTTATTCGGACCTATAAAGCTGTCCCACCAGCCTCTATTTTGATCATCATCTAGTTTTCCAGCAGCGTGATGACTTCCAGAGAAAGCATGAAAAATCAAAATAACGTTGTCTTGGGCTTCATTAAGGCAGCCGTATGTATCATAAATTAAATCAAAAGATTCTAGAGCCGTTCCCGACTCTAGAATTAAAGGCTGGGAACTTGAAAAGATCTCTCTTTGATGATTCATCAAAAAGATCTTATCTTTTAAGCCTTTTCTAACGCTTGTTCAATATCTGCAATGATATCATCGACATGCTCAATGCCGATTGATAATCTTACAAATCCTGGAGTTACTCCGGCGTCAGATAGCTCATCTTCAGATAACTGACTATGCGTTGTACTTGCAGGATGAATTGCTAACGATTTTGAGTCTCCAATATTAGCGACATGATAAAGAAGCTCTAAAGCATTTATAAATTTCTTTCCAGCATCTCTGCCTCCGACAATTTCAAAGCCCATAAGACCACCATTGCCACCATTTAAATATTTCTTTGCTCTGTCAACTGCAACTTCTGAGGGATAAATTACTTTTTCTACCTTTTTGTGATTCTTTAAGAAATCAGCAACTTTTTCTGCGTTTTTTGAGTGCTCTCTCATTCTTAGAGGCAAGGTTTCCATGCCTGTTAAAAACATAAACGCATTGAATGGGCTCATTGCAGCACCCATGTCTCTAAGGAGTGTAACTCTAGCTTTGAGGATGTAGGCAATTGGTCCTAATGGCTTCACTGCTTCTGTCCAAACAGCCCCTGCATATGATGGGTCTGGTGTATTTAATTTAGGCTGTCTTTCAGGAAATTTCTCCCACTCAAAATTTCCACTATCAACGAGAATTCCTCCAATTGAATTGCCATGACCACCAATATACTTTGTAGTTGAATGAAGTAATACACTTGCACCATGATCAAAAGGCTTACAAATCACTGGAGCAGCAGTATTATCAACTATAAGAGGTATACCTAATGGCTTTCCTAAATCAGCAACCTCTTTTAGGGGGAAAACTTCAAAACTGGGGTTAGGAAGAACCTCTCCATAGTAAGCTCTGGTTCTATCGTCTGTAGCCTTTAAAAAATTCTCTGGGTCTGCAGGATCAACAAATCTTACCTCAATACCCATATCTTTTAGAGGATTCTTGAATTGATTATAAGTTCCTCCGTATAGATGTGAAGATGCCACAAAATTATCTCCCGCTTCGCAAATATTTTGAATTGCATACGCAGAAGCAGCTTGGCCAGATGCTAATGCTAAAGCACCAACACCGCCTTCCAAAGCAGCTACTCTTTCTTCCAGAACTGCATTTGTAGGGTTCATTATTCTTGAATAAATATTTCCTAACTCAGAAAGCGCAAACAAGTTGGCCGCATGATCAGCATCATCAAATTGATAACTAGATGTTGCATGAATAGGCACAGCAACCGAATTAGTGGATTCGTCTTTTCTCCATCCAGCATGAAGTGAAATCGTCTCTGGATTTTTTGATTTAGTCATTATTTTCTCCTAGCCGAATGCTTGGAGGGGTTAACTATTTAGCAGTTTATGCCTGCAAGCGTTACAAATCGGCAATTTATGTAAATATATTAACCTTATAAGTGCTTAAGATCAATTATTGGTGTCAATTGATTCTTTTGAGGTGGTCGGCAAGTCGTAATCCTAGTGCTACTATTGTAAGGGTCGGATTTGAGCTGCCTGAATACTGGAATACAGATGAACTACACAAGAAAATGCTCTTTGAATCTAAAACCCTCAAATTTTTATCGATTACACTGTCATCTAGATTCTCTGACATTGGTATGCCTCCAATGTGATGACTAGAATCTTGATAAACTTTATCCCTAAAATTAATAATCTTATATTGATCAGCTACATTATCTGATAATTTAGAAACAAGTTTTTGGTGAAGGATCTCTAGATTAATGTAATCCTTTTCAGAAAAGTTTACTTCACTATTCAATGAGCCTCTATCAACAAATATTTTATTTTTAACATTTGGAGCCATTTCACAAAAATATTCAAGATGGTAATTTTTTATCTTATCTTTAAATAAACCTACCCTACATCCAATATGAAAGATTATTTTTAAAATTGAAAAAAAATTAAATCCATAATCTTTTAAATACTTTGCAAAAATCTTTAAGGCATTAAATTTATTAAAGTAAATATTAGCCGCACAAATAAATTCTTTCGTATTCTCATCTTTTGAAACAGGATGAAATGTAAAATAAGTATTCTTTAGGCCATATTTTTTTTGAAGATCATCTGAAAGACTATAACCATAAAAATTTGAATCATTTTTATCTCTTAAAACAAAGGGTGAGAAAGATGGGATTGAAGTAAAAAAATTATTGAACGTAATTTTAGGATGATTCATATAGTTTTTTGAGATGATTTTAGATTTATCGCTTTTAAGAAAACCTTTTTCAAATGACTTCTTTAACAAAAGGGATGAGTGCAAGCCTCCATTAGCAAGGATTATTTTTTTGAAATAGATTTTCTCTTGAAAGGCATTAGAGAACTCAACAAGTAAAAAAGATCCAATTTTATCTTCTCCAACAGCAGTTATTTTTGATTCAATAAAGATTTGAATATTATGCTTTTTTAAAAGTTTTTCTGCTCTTAGAGGTTTTTTTTGTTCAGGCAGCACTCTCTCTTTAAAATCAGTTATATTTTTCTCAGCTTGTATAAATTTTTTAAAACCAAAAAACTCCCATGATTTTTTATAGTATTTAGTACTTAAATCATAAAAAATTTTTGAAGCCTCTTTGTTTTTTCCACAAAACTCCTGATGATTCATTTCTGAAAGCCTTCCAGTCCATGTATTTGAAGCACCTCCTACTGATTCCTCAATCGAATTTTCTTTCAATGAAAATGTTCCATTATTTTTAATCCTAAGACCTCTGAGCAGCAATGGATTAAAATCACTGCCTTTTTCAAAAACTACTATATTTTTTGATCTCAGACCCTCTACCAGTGACAACGCAGCAAAACTTGAGCCAACTACTGCATAAAATTCTTCTAATTTATGCAATTCACAAAATTTTAAATACTTGTCTTTGTTAATAAACCTATTTAGATTTGCCATAAGATTTTAGTAACTTTAGAGCTACTGAAGTTTTATTAAAACAAATGTCAAAGAAAATATTAAGTCGATTAAGAATTGCAAAAACCAGACTATCGTATGCCCCGTCAATAAATGAATAATCTTCCTCTTGATTAACAAACTTTATTTTCAAAGATAGAATTTTTTCAATGTTTTCATAGTGATTTAGCTCTGTTTTTATAGAATGAGCAATACTTTGGATTTCTATATCCCTAGCTTCAATAGTTGAATATTTATAAGTTATTTTTTTTTCTTCTAAAGTTCTCTGGACAATGAATTCACCCTTTTTAGGTGTTTCATAGCCACCAGATATATCTTTAACTACACCCCTCTGAAATTTAAAAATTGTAGAGCAGTTATCATAGTCTTTTGGATTGATAATCCTCATTTTCTTGCCGCTGAAGTTAAAAAAATAATTATTTCCTTTTTTATAACCAAAAGATAAAGCTCTTCGATAAATTTTTCTTGATATGGCTAAGGAATGATACGAAAAACCTGAATTTTGAAAAGTAATCTCATTTAAATCACCCAAGTTTTCATCTTGGGCAATTTTTTTGACAATGGAGAAGGCCGGCTTACTGATCCAATCCTCAGTAACAAGTGTTTTTTTAAATTTATTTTGCAATTTTAGTAATTTCACATTTTTAAATGCTCCAAAGAAAGGCGTATCTAAGAATAAAACAATATTTTTTGAAAACTTATCATCAATTCTCAATAAATATTCGTAAGCTTCATTAGAGGGAATTGCTATACATAATCTAGAAATACTTTTCGGCAAATTCCTTAAGCTTGAGAGATGTGAGCATCCTGTTGCTTTGCAAAATGCCTCAACTTTTTCTGAATCTCTTCCATGAATAAAAATTTCTCCCTCAATTTCTTTTAGCGCAGGAATAAGTGAATTTCTTGCCCTGTTGCCATTCCCAAGAATTAAGGTATCCATGTTGTTTATTTTAAATCATCATTTGAAAAGTACTTGTACCTTTCAATATCGTCTTCTGAGGTCTTTTCACCATATTGAATTTCAAGAATTTTGCACTCCTCTTCGTATGGATTAAAAATTTGGTGCCACTCTGAGCGTTTAACAGAAAAAATATCGTCTTTTTTCAATAAAATTTCATTAAAATCTTCAGGGGAGTTTTTTGAAAAATTTACCTTACACCTACCAGATGAAATAAACCATATTTCATCCCTTAATGTGTGTCTTTGCATACTCATTCCCTTGCTTGGAAGAATTGTCAATTCCTTTAACTTTACACGAGAATCAGAGAATAAAGTGTAGAAATTCCCCCAAACTCTCTCCTCTGATTCATATTTCCAATCCTTTAATATCCAGCTACTTGAATTATCCTTATTATTGCCTCCAACCCCAAATTCAAATTTAATTCCTTGGACCTGCATTTCAGGAATATTATCTTTTTTCCTATCACCACCATTGCAAAAAATTATAGTGTCATTTGGATATTCTGATTTAATTAACTCTAATCCATTTATGCAGCTTCCCACCTTGTCATCCTTAAATCCAATAACTTTGTCAACATCTTTAATGTTCTCAAGTATTTGTTTTCTCTCAGAAAAAGGCATGAAAGGCTTACCTTTCTTATCTTTCAGCCACTCATCACTGTTGAGCATAACAATTAGAAGGTCACCCATCTTTTTAGCTGCCGAAATATAGTTAATATGGCCAGAATGAATAGGGTCAAATCCTCCACTTACCACAGAGATTTTCATTTTATAATCCTTCGATTTTTATTCCATTAGTGGACATAGAAATTTTAATTATCTTATCCATTACTTTGTCAACTTCCTTATCTGTTAGGCTTTTTTTATCTGATTGAAATTTAAAACGATAACCCACTTTTAAGATATTCATTTTCCTATTTTCAAAAAAGTCAAAAACAAATAACTCCTTCAATATCGAGGATTCAAAAGATACCTTCTCTATTTTTTTATTTAGACTATCAATTAGTTCAAGGGTATCTATTGAGAATGAAAGATCTCTATAGATTGCAGGATATTCAGAGACTGGTTTTGATGTAACTGCAGGAAGTTCAATATTTGTTATGTCTATTTCAAAGCTGTATACGGACGACTTTGATTTTGAATTAACAAAATTATTTGATAATTTTCCTATAGCGCCAATCTTTAGCCCATTAAGGCTTACTGCTTCGACAAAATCATAATTTTCTCTTGTCTCTGCAATAAAATCTATTTTTGTTTTAAGTAGCTCACTAAGCATTGTTATAAGAGTCCCCTTTAAGTATGAATAGTCTAATTTTGAGCTAAATTCATTATAATTTTTACCCTCGCGTCCATTTACAATTACACCAATTGATCTTTCTCTTTCAGTTTTTGTGTATACGTCAGATATTTCAAACAATTTTATTGAGTCTTTCTGCCTATTTTGGTTGTAAACCACATTAGCTGCCAATGATTTTGTAATGCAAACCCTAATCTTTGATCTCTGTTTATCTAATGGGTTATCAATAATATTTGCCTCTTCATTATCTGTATCATTAAAAGGGAAGTTAATTACCTCAAAGAATCCAAGGTTTACAAGAAAATCTCTACATGACTCTTCAAAAGAATGTTCCATAGATTTAACATGTACAGGAAGCTTTAGTGGCTTTGGTACTATATTGTTATACCCTATGACTCTGGTAATCTCCTCTGCTAAATCATTTGCTTGATCAATATCAGATCTGTGGCTAGGGATTACTATAGAATTTTTTTCTTTCTCAAACCCTAGAGCTTTGAGAATCTTTACTTGCTTATTTTCTTTGACTTCATCTCCAATGATTTCATTGATCTTTTTTGATGAGTAATTAAGTTTGTGTCTCACTTTTTTCTTGAGGTTTTGATTTATTGCCATTGATTTAATTTCAGCATGCTCACCAACAATAGCTATGAATCTCCTAAGGACCATTTCTTGGCACATAAAATCAACACCCCTTTCAAACTTATACGCAGCTTCTGAATTTAGATTGTATTTTCTTGCTTTTCCTAGTATCTCTTCAGGTTTGAAATAGGCACACTCAACCCAAACTTTAGTTGTAGAATTGGTGCAACTAGTACTTTTTCCACCCATTACACCAGCCAAGCTAATGGTTTTATTATCAAGGGTAAAAACAAGATTTTGCCCTTTCAGCTCAATTTCATCATCTAAAAGAGTTTTGAAATTTTCATTTTTCTTTCTTTTTTCAAGTTTGAAAGTACCATCCATTTTTGTTGCATCAAAGCAATGTGTTGGCTGTCCAGTCTCATAAGCCAGGTAGTTAGAAATATCAGTAAAAAAATTGTTTTTGTTTATTCCTAAATCTTTAAAGTAATTTTCCAGATAATCTTTATATTTCTTTACTTTTCCAGTTATTTCTATCTCGAGGAATGAAATATTTGGGCATATCTCCTCTGATTCATTTTTGAGTTTAGGATTAAATTTTTTAAGGTTGCCTGAATAAACTTTTGTATTACTTTTCATGGGGTAAAAAAAGTTTAGATCCCTTGCAATTCCATTTAAGGATAAACAGTCTCCTCTATTTGGAGTTATTTCTAGGTCAAAAATATTATTTTCTAGTTCATGTTCGTGGCCAAGTTGAAATAGCAAATCAGATATTTCTTTTTTGGAGGGATTGCCTTTTAGAAGCCTCATTAGATGTGAATAAGCTAATTTCATTTGAATTGTCTCAAAAAGTCTAAGTTTGATTTATAAAAGTCTCTAATGTCCTTAACTCCATATTTAAGCATTGCAATCCGCTCAATTCCTAAACCAAATGCTAATCCTGAATATTTTTTTGTATCTATCGAACAATTTTTAAGCACCTTTGGATTCACAATGCCACAACCAAGAATTTCTAGCCATTTATCACCAAAAAGTATGTCGACTTCAGCAGAAGGTTCTGTAAATGGAAAAAATGATGGTCTAAAGCGCAATTTAATTTTATCGCCAAATAGTGAAAAGCATATTTTATATATAAGGTCTTTGAGATGAGCAAAATTTACGTTCTCATCTACATATATCCCTTCAATCTGATGGAACATTGGCAGGTGAGTTGAATCATCATCTTTTCTGTATACTTTTCCAGGAGAAATAAAAGCAATTGGCATTTTGTTTGAGAGCATGCATCTGACTTGAACTGGTGAGGTATGTGTCCGTAGAACACTCTTCTTATTGTTCACGTAAAAAGTGTCATGCATCTCCCTAGCTGGATGTGTAGAGGGAATATTTAGCATATCAAAATTATACTTTTCACTCTCAATTTCTGGACCCTCGGCAATCTCAAACCCAAAAGAACATAGAAGTTTTTCTAAAGAGAATTTCACCTTATTAATTGGATGTATTGATCCAAGTTCTTTATTTTTTGAGGGTAAATAAATTTCTTTTGATGACATTTAATCTATAGCAGTTTTGACAACTTTCTCAAAAGTTGCTTTATCCTGTATAGCTAACTCTGACAACATCTTTCTGTCAAGTTTTATGCCCTTTTGATTTAAGCCAAAAATGAATTTTGAGTATGAGTAACCTAAATTCCTTACTTCGGCATTTATTCTTGTAATCCATAATCTTCGAAAATCTCTTTTTCTATTTTTTCTATCTCTATAAGCGTACTGGAGAGATTTAATTAGAGACTGTTTAGCTGTTTTAAATAGTCTTGATCTTGCCCCGTAATGGCCTTTTGTTCTTTCAATTACAGCTTTATGTTTTTTTGCAGCTAAGTTTCCTTTAGTAGTCCTTGGCATTTAGGCCTCCAATAATTTCTTCACCACTTTTAAATTTGCACCTTCAAGATTTGAAAGACCTCTCAAATGTCTTTTCTTTTTTGTTTTATGCTTTGACAAAATATGGTTTCTCCCGGCTGATCTCATTTTGAGCCCTGTGCCAGTTGATTTGAACCTCTTTTTTGCACCAGAGTGGTTTTTTAATTTACTCATTTTATTTTTTTTGGAGCTAATAAAGCACTATATGTTCTGTTTTCAAATTTTGGCTCCACTAATACAGATGCAATATCTTCGGTTTCTTTAATGATGCTGTCAAGTAATGTTTTGCCAAAACTTGTATTTCCAAGCTCTCTCCCCCTAAAAGTTATAGAAATCTTTACATTTGCTTTTCTTTCAATGAATGCCACGATTTTTTTGAGCTTTACATTTATATCACCCCTGTCGATATTTGGACGCATTTTGATTTCTTTCTGCTCTAACCTCTTTTGATTTTTTTTGGCGAGCGATTGTTTCTTCTTTTGATCAAATTTATATTTTCCATAATCAATAATTTTTGCAACACAAGGCTCTTTATCAAAAGTAATTTGTAAAATATCCAAACCTCTTTCCTTAGCAAGATCAACGGCATCGGATTTAGAATAATTCCCAAGCTTTTCTCCAGTTTCAGATATTACCGTAAGCTTCTCAGCTTTCATGAATTGGTTGATTGGAGCCTGAGGAGGCCTTCTTCTTTGTGGTCTCAAATTAGTTTAAATGATTATAGATGTGCATGATCAGCACAATGGGGATTGAAATTTAATTGTCATAGAATGCAGATATTAAATGATTACAAGATTTTATCAAGATTTTTTATCCCAAAGAGTTTCTGGATTTCTCATAGTCTTTAACTCAATTATGTTGTCGAAAGGATCACACAGAAACATTGTTTCTTGCTCAGGCGGCCTTCCCTTAAATCTGACAAAGGGTTTAAGTAATACCTTTACATGTTTTTCTTGAACTCTCTCCTTTAACTTATCAAATGTTTGCTGTTCTAGATGAACACCAAAATGAGGGACAGGGATATCACACATATCTACAATTTTAGTAATTCCTAATTTAGAATTTTTAAGTTCTGGAAATTCATGCAAAGTTAGTTCATTTCCAAAAAAATTTATATCTGTCCAGCCAGATTCAGACCTTCCTTCATCACACCCTAAAACACCACAATAGAATTTTTTTGCCTCACTGATACACGGAACTTTAAATGCGAGATGAAATTTGGAATACATAAGCTAATTATACATATCCTTTAGACAATCTTGAATCTTTTTTACCTTTGCCCCGTTTAAATTTAACTTTTTAGATGCACTGCTATTGCTTTCTTTTGAAAGCTCTTCAAGGGACTGATACTCTTTGTAGATCTTGCTTATTGTTTTTGGCCCAATGCCTGGAATATCTTGTAAAAAATGTTGCGTTAAATTCTTTCTTTTAGTCGAACGAAAGTTTTTGATTGCAAATCTATGGGCTTCATCTCTAACGTCTAAAAAAATCTTTGACATTGAATCGTCCTTTCTAAATTCAACTTTATTTTCTCCGTAGAATAAGTTTTCTATACCATATTTTCTTTTTTCCCCTTTTCCAATTGATGCAAATTTGCACTCCTTTTTTTGGAGGGCACTTTCGATAAACTTAAGATGATTTAAGCCGCCATCAATCAAGACTAGACTTATATCAAAGTTGTTTTGCAAATACTTTCTAACCCCAAATAACAGTGCTGATAGGTCAGATTTTGAATCCTTCAAGGGAACATGGTAAAACCTATATTTTGATTTTACAGGACCATCAGAATTAAAATAAACACATGAAACAGTTTGAATGTCTCCAACTCCTCCACTAACATCAAAACCAACTATTGATAGACTTTCTTTATTAATACCAAAGTTTTTCTGTAAATAATCTACTGAATGGGAGTACTTATCTGATCTTTGTAACCGTAGGCTCAATAAGTTTCTTGCATTCCTGTTAGCCATCTCAATCCAATTCTTCTTTTTGCCATGAGTTGGAAACGTAAAGTTGATATTTGGAAAAAATGGGGAGTGGAAACTTTCGTCTGAGCATACAATTTCTTTTATCTGTGGATTCGCCAGAACCAGCCTGCTTATGAATTCTTCCATCAAGGCAGAATCTGACTTTGCAATTTTATTTTTAAAGGAAAATCTTCGTATATTGGTAAACGAATTTCTTTCAATATCAATAACTACGAAACAAACATCAATGCCAAAAGCTGCCATAGCAACCACTTTGGTTTGCTCGCCTCCAGAAAAAATAATTTGAGACTCTTCAACTCGTTTAAGAATTCTAATTTTATTTTTTACTTCACCAGCTTTTTCAAATTCCTCTTTATCAGATAAATGCCTCATTTCATCATCAAGATGAGCTAGTATTTGTTTAAAATTGCCTTTAAGGATTGATTTAGAAGTTTCTATATCCTTTTTATAATCTGTTTTAGAAATGAATCCAACACAAGGTGCTGAGCATTTTTTTATTTGATATTGAAGACAGGGTCTTGATCTGTTGGCAAAAAAAACGTCATTACATGTTCTTAGTTTTAAAATCTTTTGTAGCTCTGTAATTGCAGTTCTTGTGCCTTTTGCACTTATGAATGGGCCAAATAGATTTTTTTCTGCTTTTGTTGTTCGTTTGAAAGTAATTGATGGAAAATCATGCTTTTCATCAATTTTTATATATGGGAATGATTTATCGTCCCTAAGCAAAATATTAAATTGAGGTTGATTTGATTTTATTAAGTTCTGTTCTAATAGAAGTGCTTCGGTTTCATTGTTAGTTGTTAAAAAATCAATATCTTCTATTCTTTCAACCAGTTTATTAGTTTTATATTCTTTTATAGAACTCCGGAAATAACTTTGAACCCTTTTTCTAAGATTTTTTGCCTTACCAATGTAAAGGATTTTTTTATTACCAAAAAATCTGTAAACACCTGGGGTCTCTGGAAAAGATTTTACTTTTTCTGAAATATTTTTGATCACTGGAAATATTTCTGTGTGTTTAACTTTCCTAGCTCAACTCCCCACTGATCAAAAGCATTTATATTCCAAAATAAACTGTTAAGAATTGCCTTATTTTCCCATGAGGCCATTAAAACTCCAATAGACAGTGGAGAAATTTCTTCAATGGTTATTAATGTTGGTGTTCTATAATTTGTTATCTTATACCTATCTATTTCCTTTTCCGATCCAGCTATAAGAGATTCGGTCTGTCCTTTGAACTGATAAAAGTTAAGAGATTCTGATAAGGACGCAATTATGTTTATGTTAAAATCCTTCGTCCCTTGATAAACCATTTGATAAAAGGAATGTTGAGATTCTGGGCCATATCCCCCCCAAATAATGGGACAAGTATCAATATTTATAGCTTCATTATTTTGATCAATTGATTTTCCATTTGATTCCATTTCAAGCTGCTGAGCATACTTTGAAAAACTTCTTAATTTCCAATCATAATTTAAAATCAATGTCGTCTGATTTTTTAAAATATTATTGTTATAGATGTCCTGACAAGACAACATAAAGCTTGGGCTCATAGTTTTATTTTCAAGCAGGTCATGATCTGCTTTCATGCCTCCTTCAAGAAATGATTTATACTTTTCTTCACCCTCTAGAATAGCTAAAAGCATTGATATTGGTGACCAACACGAAAACCTTCCTCCTGTTGATTGATCAAAGGGAATGATGTTCTCTTGGGGAATACCATACTCCAGAGCTCCATCAACATTTGATGTTATTGCATAAGTAGATTTATGAAAATTTTTATTAGTTACTGCCTCAAAGGAATTTATAGTCTCCATTGTTGAAAATGACTTAGATGCAACTAAAAAAATACATTTTTCTAAATTTAAGTAGGAAGTTTTTTCTGAAAATTCTTCTGGATCACTCCCTGTAATCATAACAACTTTTTCATGAAAATTAGAAATCAGTGCCTCTCCAAGAAGCAATGGTCCTAACTGAGATCCTCCTATTCCAAAGAAAATTATTTTATCAAAGGATTTTTTAGAAATTTGATCAGCTTTTTGTAGCATGAAATCAATCTCATCTTTAAATTTTTTATGTGGATTCTTTTTTCTGTACTCAAAATGAGTTACCGATTTATTCTCTGTTCTGTTGGCTTTCTCTCCATTATAGATACCTTGAAATTTTTCAAAAATTCTATTTTCTTGTGCCAGCTTTTCAAAATCCTCGTGAAATTTTTTGGGAATTTTATGATTGCTGAGATCAAAATTAATTCCATGGATTTTCCTGATATATTCAATAGAATTCTCTCTGTCCATATAGTTATTCTTCTCAAAATTTAATTCATTATTCATGAGTATTCCATAATTTTTCTTTGAATATCCGAAGCATCAGTTATTGGTCTGCCGACAACAATATAATCTGCTCCTAATGCATATGCCTCTGATGAGCTCATTACTCTTTTTTGATCATCATCTAAAACTTGATTTCTAATTCCAGGCACAACCTTAATTCCCTTAAACTCCTTTAAATACTCAAGCTCATGCGAGCTACAAACTAATCCATCAATTTTCGATTCTTGAGCAATACCCAAAAGTCTTTGAAATAAGTTTGAAAAAGGAATTCCATAAGTTAACTCAATCTCATTTTCTGAAAGGCTTGTTAATATACTCACACCAAGCAAGCGTATGTCGCCAGCTGTCTCACTTGCTGCTTTGATCATATCCTTTCCACCCTTAAGATGAATGGTAGTCATTGAAATATTAAATTCTTGAATAGCCTTAAGTGCTTTTGATACAGTATTTGGAATATCATGAAGTTTTAAATCCAAAAATATTTCAAAGCTCTCAGATGTTAGATATTCAAGAATTTTCTCCCTTTGAGATATAAATAATTCAAGCCCAACTTTTACCATGCATTGTTCAGGGTTTAGATGAGAAACTATTTCTTTCGCTTTTGAGAGATTATTAGTATCCAAAGCGACAATTAGTCTTTTATTTGACATATAAGAAATTGTATTTAATGTTGATTTTTTTTGCTAGGAAACTAAAGATAATGATATTCTTTCTCTTTCTGAATCCATCCCGCTTATTGAGACATTTACTTTATCACCAGCTTTATATTGCTCTTCAATAGAACCATCTCCCACGTTTATTTCAGAATGATGAATTAATCCATCAATTTCTCCATCTAGTTCTACAAACACTCCAAAATCAGTTACTGATTTAATTGTGAGGCCCTCTAAGATATCACCAGCATTGTGTTTATCCTCGAATACTTTCCAAGGATTTTCAGTGGTATGCTTTCTACTTAATGAAACTTTTCTTTCTTCTAAGTCAATCTCCATGATCTTTACGGAGATCTTGTCTCCCTTATTTAATATTGAAGAGGGATTGATATTTTTATTCTTCCAATCTAGATCAGTAATATGAACAAGACCCTCTATGTCGTCATCAAGCTTTACAAAACATCCATAATCTGTAGTTAGAGCTACTTCACCTTCCACAACTTGACCTACATGATACTTGCTTTCTAAATCTTTCCATGGGTCTTCACTCAGCTGTTTAAGTCCTAAAGAAACCCTCATTTTATCCTCGTCAAAAGAGAGAACCAGAAATTCTTTCTTGTCTCCAACATTTAAAATTTCTTTAGGATGCATGACTCTTTTCCAGGAAAGGTCAGTAATGTGCAACAGGCCATCTAGTCCACCCAGATCAACAAAAGCTCCATAATCAGTAAGGTTTTTAATTGTACCTTCAATTTTTTTACCCTCTTTAATAATTTTGAGTAGTCTTTCTCGTTCTTCTGAGTTTTGTTCTTGAAGTACGGCTTTTCTTGATAGAACGACATTGGATCTTTTTTTATCAAACTTCATTACCTTGAATTCAAGGGTTTGACCAGTTAAGTCAGGATAGTCTTTGCCTCCTTTAGGATCTATTAAGGAGCCAGGTAGAAATGATTTTACAACATCCACAAATACCGTGAATCCACCTTTCACTTTATTTACAACTTTCCCCTCTACATAATCCCCATTTTGATGAGAGCTTTCAAGCATATCCCAGGTTTCTTGTTTCCTTGCTTTATCTCTTGATAACCTTATTTCTCCAAAACCATCATCTAAAGCATCTAAAATTACTTCTACTTCATCGCCCTCTTTGATTTGTATTTTGTTTGCATGATTTTGAAACTCTTCTATTGGAACCAAACCATCAGATTTGAAACCTATATCTAGCGTCACCCATTTTTTACCAATTTGTAAAACATTAGCTTTAACTAAAGAGCCTTGAACCAGATCAAATTTCTGGAAGCTCTTTTCTAGAAGATCTTTTAGCACGTTATCAGTATCTTTCATCTATAAGTTTTTTTACTCTTTTGATCGTAGTTTCGACACTCTCATTAGTGTTATCAATTTTTATTGCGCCCTCAACAATTGAGAGCGGAGAATGAATTCTTTCAGTATCTCTGCTATCTCTTAACTCGATCTCTTTTTTAAGTTCAGAGATATTAACCTTTTGTCCAGCATTTCTCAACTGATTTGCACGCCTTTGAACTCTTTGATCAATAGATGCAGTCAAGAAAATCTTAATTTTTGAATTTGGAAATACTGTAGATGACATATCTCTGCCCTCAGCAATTAGGCCAGGCATCTTATGATATGATTTCTGTATCAAGTATAGCTCCTCCCGTACGTCCTTACGCTGAGATAATTCAGATGACAGCAGAGTAATTTCATTTCCTCTTAACTCCAGTGTTATATCAGTTTGATTCCAAATTACCTGTTCTATTTCATCACTAAAATTAAATTTTAATGATGCAAGTTCTCGATCAATTTTCTGAGTTTTTTTCCTGTGAAAAAATGCATAACACCTATATAACAAACCACTATCAAGATAATTCCACTTCAGATCGATCGATAGCTTTTTTGCAAGGGTTCCTTTTCCAGATCCAGAGGGACCATCAATTGTAACTATTGGTATCATGACAAATCTATTGTAAACCCTAAGCTTGATAAGTTTTCAAAGAAATTTGGAAAGGATGTCTCAATAGAATCCACATTATTTATTTGTATATCGTCAATTGACCTCGAAGAAAGAATCGCACCACACATTGCAATCCTATGATCGTTAAAAGAATTGAATTTTGCATTTGAAAATGAATAATTGTTACCAGAACCTTTTATTGTCAGATCATCAAGATTAGCTTCAAATTTTGCATTTATCTCAGTTAACAAACTCCTGATTGCTTTTAATCTATCCGATTCCTTCACTTTAAGCTCACTTAGACCCTCAAAAAACGTCGAGCCTTCTGCAAAAACTGCAAGCATTGAAAGAATTGGAATTTCGTCAATAAGATTTGGAACAATTTCTTTTGCAATCACTCTGCCTCTTAATTTGCTTGAGTTAACTAAAATGTCTGCGTACGCCTCATTATTTTTCTCTTTAATGTTTTCCACAGAAATATCTGCATTCATTTCTTTCAAGACATCAAAAAATGCGATTCGTGAAGGGTTTATACCAACTTCAGGTATTAATAGTCTCGAATTTTCAGATAGAAGCGTTAGGGCAATAAAGAATGATGCTGCCGAAAAATCTCCAGGGATAAAAACTCTCTTTTCTTTAATCGGAACCTCCCCATTCAAATAGATTCTTCTTAAACTGTCTTTATACTCAATCTTGATATCACACTCTAAATGCTTAAGCATTTTCTCGGTATGATCCCTGGATAATTCTGGCTCAATAATTTCAATCTTTGTTTTTCCATTCAAAGCAGCAAGCAGTAGAGAGCTCTTAAGTTGAGCACTCGGAATTGGCAAACGATATGAAAATTCCTTTTTTAATTTTGATGGAAGAATTTTGATTGGGGGTTTTCCATTATTAAGACTAACTTTAGCGCCAAGTTCATTCAATGGATCTGCAATTCTATCCATTGGTCTTTTGGATAGGGACATATCTCCGCTAAGGTTGAATTTTCTGCCCAACCCTGATAAGTATCCTGTTAAAAGTCGTATTCCTGTTCCTGAATTGCCTAAATATAAGTTCTCCTCTCCGTTGGCTATAGCATTTTTTGATGCTTGCCTTGTAGATATAACATCACCGCCAACAATGCCGTCATTTGTTTCAATATTAAGTATTGCAGCACGTTGAGCGATAGATTTATCAAGAGGCAAAACAATCGAGCTTTTGAAACTGGACCCTTTTTTTATTAATGCGTTCATAGCTAAATATCAAAAGTTCTTTTTATTTTTTCTATATAACTTTGAAAGCCACCTATAGAGCCTTTAAGATTCCTTGCATTATCTTTGAATATTTCATCCCATAAATTTTCATTAGCTTTTCCTAAACGAAGCAACTCTTTTGCGCTCGTTCCTAGAATATCCTCTGGTATTTCTTTTTCTTGAATGTATAAATAAAAAGCTCTTCCTATTATATGCGGAAGATGACTAATATCGGAAAACGTCTTGTCATGTGCATGAGAATCCATTTGAAAAACTTTCATACCTAATGATTTCCAGAATGAACTGCAGAACTCTAAACTTTGCATGTTATTCCTTATTAAAATACAAGGCTGCTGATTGAATAGATCAGCTCTTGATTCTATAGGTCCTTTTTTTTCGCTTCCACAAATAGGATGAGAAGAAACAAAATTAGCAGGGAGTTTTTTTCCATTTAGAAAAGATTTAGAGCTGGAAATATCAGTAATTAGTTCACTATGGCAAAACAATTTCAGAACCATATCAAGAATTTGTGAAGTTGTTTCAGGAGTTGTGCAAATTATTACCTGATGAAATTTGGAATTTACTTGGTCAATTTTGTTATAAACGACATCATAGATATTTGACTTTTCTAGAAGAGCTTTATGATCCTGAACCACCTCAACGACAGATATTGCAGAATCTTTATTTGCCACTTTTAAAGCAAGTGCAAGAGAATGGCCCATAAAACCTCCGCCAATGATTAAGGTATTATTCATTCTCAATCTGTTTGCTTAGTGAAGTTGACATTATCTGTCGAAATAATGATTTTAATTCTTCTTTAGGATACTTTGTCTCCATTGATTCTATTCTTGCCAGAATATCCTCTTCTCTTTTTATATCTTGAAACGTTTTGTTAATTTTTTCTTTGATCTTTCCCACTTCATTTGTAAGTTTTAATCTAGATTCAAGCAAAGTAATTATTTCAGAATCTATCGTGTCAATTTCTTCTCTTAAAAAATATAATTTCTTTTCGTCATCCATTTTTTTGCTCAAAGTCTTTCATGAAAATTGCTAGCTCCTCTACTGATGATTTTTCCATTGAGTTGTAAATACTTGCTCTCATACCGCCTACCGATCTATGTCCTTTTAAATACATGAGTCCAGCTGCCTCTGCTTCTTTAAGGAATTTCTCTTCAAGAGAATTATCATGAATAGTAAAAACAACATTATTATCTGATCTTTGAGCTTTATTTACAGGATTTAGATAAAAGCTACTTTCATCAATAAGACTGTAAAGTATTTTAGACTTGGTCAATGCTCTTTTTTCCATTTCTATAATTCCTCCTTGCTCTAAATACCATTTAAACATCTTCCCAGCTAGATACCATGAGAACGTATTTGGAGTATTAAGCATAGAGTTAGCTTCACTGTGTGATTTTATATTCAAGATATTTGGTAGATCTGGATTAGCTTTTGATAGAAGTTCTTTTTTTGCAATTATTAAAGTCAACCCTGAGGCACCAAAATTCTTTTGCGCACATGCATATATAAAATCATATTTAGAAAAATTTATATTTTCAGAAAATAAACAAGAACTCATATCAACAAATACTGGCAAATCAAAATCAGGGTCTTGTTTAATGTTTATTCCCTGTATGGTTTCATTTTTGCAATAATGGATTAATTGAGAATCATCATGTATTTTCCACTTATCTAGTCCAGCAATTTCAGTAAAATTATTAGCTTTTGCTGTGAAACAAATATCAACATCACAGACCTTGCTTGCTTCCTTAATTGCTTTTGAAGACCAAGATCCAACCTCAGCATAACTGCCTTTCCCTTTTTTCCTTATGAAATTAATTGGGATTAATGAAAACTGTAAAGTTGCTCCTCCTTGCATAAAGATAACCTCATAGGAGTCATCGAGATGTAGAAGTTTTTTTAAATGAGTTTCACTTTCTTCTGCAAGATCAACAAATGTTTTGTCTCTATGGCTAATCTCAATTATGGAGGAGCCTATATTTTGATAATTAGTAAGCTCATCTCTTACTTCTTCAAGCACCTCTAGAGGCAGTTGTGCTGGTCCAGCACTGAAATTATGGACCCTATTGCTCTTCATCAAGACTTTCTTTAAAGCCTACAGCATCAACTAGTGACTCGCCTTCTCTTGTTGTAACAACCCTAACTCCTTGGGTATTTCTTCCTATAATGCTTATCTGATCGACTTTAGTTCTAATCATTGTTCCTCTATTTCCTATGAGCATAACCTCATCTCTATCAAGAACTTGAACTGCTGCAACCATCTTTCCGTTTCTTTCAGAAGTATTCAAGGCAATCACACCCTTACCACCTCTCTTTTGTCCACTAAATTCTGAAATGTTTGTTCTTTTTCCGTAACCATTTTCACTCAAAGTAAGTAGATGAGATTCTGGATTTACCTTGATCAATGAAATGACTTTATCCTCCTTGGATATATTCATTCCTTTAACTCCTCTTGTTGACCTGCCCATCGGACGGGCATCAGTCTCTTTAAAGCGTATTGCCTTACCTGATTTTGAAGCTAAGCAAACCTCATCATTACCATTTGTAATTATTGTTCCTATCAACTTGTCTCCATCATCAAGATTTATTGCTCTAAGACCAGGTGCATATCGTTTTTCAAAAGCCTTAAGTGCAGTCTTTTTTACTACTCCTTTTTGAGTAGCCATCAGCACAAAATGTCCATCTTTATATTCGTCTACCGGTAGAAAAGATGTTACTTTCTCATCTTCCTCAAGAGGAAGAACATTAGAAATAGGCCTTCCTTTTGCAGTTCTAGACATTACTGGAAGCTTATAAATTTCCAGCCAATGAACTTTGCCTTTTGTTGTAAAGCAAAGAACCTGAACATGAGTATTAAGGACCAAAACTTGTTTAATAAAGTCTTCCTCCCTCAATGCGGAGGCTGTTTTCCCAACACCACCCCTTCTTTGCGATCTATATTCTGCAAGTTGCTGTGTCTTTACAAAACCATTATTTGAAATAGTAAATACCCTCTCCTCTTCAGGTATCAAATCAGCATCGTCAATTGTTAATCGTCTTTCAACAATTTCTGTACGTCTTTCATCCCCAAAGTTTTCTTTAACTTCATTAAGTTCTTCTTTTACAACTTCAATCAATCTTGACTCATTTGAAAGTATTTCTTGAAGCTCTTTAATTTGTTTAACAAGTTCTTCGTATTCCTCATTTAATTTATCAGTTTCAAGTGCAGTTAATCTGCTTAGCCTTAGTTCAAGAATAGCTTTGGCCTGAACAATCGATAATTTATATTTTTTTCCATTAAGACCAAAACCTTCTTCAAGGCCCTCAGGCTTGCAAATATCAGGATCTTCAACTCTATCAAGTAGTGGTTTAATTGTGCTTGAAGACCAGCTTTGCTCACATAATCTATCAGCTGCCACTTTGGTGTTTTCTGATGTTTTAATAATATTAATAACTTCATCTATATTTGCTATAGCAACAATCAGGCCTTCGAGTACATGGCCTCTATCTTTGGCTTGTCTAAGTTCATAGAGCGACCGGTTTGTGATAACTTCTTTTCTATGGTCTAAGAAAATTTGTAGAAGCTCATGCAGGTTACAAAGCTTTGGCTTGCCATCAACTAAAACTACGTTATTTATACCAAATACCTGCTCAAGTTGAGAATTTTTAATCAAATTATTAAGTATGACTTCAGGAACCTCACCTTTCTTTATCTCGACCACTACTCTCATTCCATCTTTATCTGATTCATCTCGAATTTCACTTATTCCTTCAAGTTTTTTCTCCTTAACAAGTTCTGCAATTCTTTCCAGCATTCTTGCTTTGTTAACCATGAATGGGATTTCAGTTATAATTATTGCTTCTTTGCCTCCTTTCATTGTTTCAAAAGATGTTTTTCCTCTAACATAGACTTTTCCCTGACCTGTGCGATAGGCTTGCTCAATACCATCTATCCCCGTAATAATTCCTCCAAGTGGAAAATCAGGTCCTTTAATAATTTTAATGAGGTCTTCTATTGAGGCATCCTTGTTATCAAGCATATGTATGCATGCATCAACTACTTCAGTTAAATTGTGTGGTGGCATATTTGTAGCCATTCCAACTGCAATTCCAGACGAACCATTTATAAGCAAATTTGGTATTCTTGTTGGCAGAACATCAGGAATATCTTCTGTCCCATCATAGTTAGGAGAATATGTGACTGTTTCTTTTTCAATATCTGCGAGAATTTGATCTGTAATTTTCTCCATCCTTATTTCTGTATATCTCATTGCGGCAGCTGAATCTCCATCTATGCTTCCAAAGTTTCCTTGTCCCTCAATTAACGGATATCTTAGAGAGAAGTTCTGGGTCATTCTCACAATTGCATCATATACAGCAGAATCGCCATGAGGATGATACTTTCCGATAACATCTCCCACAACTCTTGCAGATTTTTTATAGGGCTTGTTGTAGGTATTTGAAAGTTTATGCATTGCGAAAAGAATTCTTCTATGAACAGGCTTCATTCCATCACGTGCATCAGGAAGTGCGCGCCCAATAATTACACTCATCGCATAATCCAGATACGACTTTTTTAACTCATCTTTTATGTCAACAGAAAGGACTTCTTTAGCGAACTCTTGCACTGATATATTTTATCACAGGTATTAGTTTAAATGGCTGTTATTCTTTAAATTCTGAAACTAATTTCGAGATAGATTCTTTAGCATCCCCGAATAACATTCTAGAGTTTTCTTTGAAGAATAATGGGTTTTGAACACCCGCAAAACCTGATGACATTGATCTCTTTAAAATAATTACAGTTTTTGCTTTATGAACTTCAATTATTGGCATGCCATAAATTGGACTTCCTGGCTGTTCAGTTGCACTTGGATTGACAACATCGTTAGCACCAATTACAAGAACTATATCGATACTTTCCATTTTAGGATTTATATCTTTCGGCTCTAACAAATTATCATATGGGACGTTTGCTTCAGCTAGTAAAACATTCATATGTCCTGGCATACGGCCAGCAACAGGGTGTATGCCGTAAGAAACTTCAGCTCCATTCTGCTCTAGAAGGTCACCAAGTTCCTTAACCACATGTTGAGCTTGAGCTACAGCCATTCCATATCCAGGCACTATATGTACTGTGGAAGCAGCTTCTAATATTAGATAACAATCTTCTGCATTAATTGGCTTGATTTCTCCTTCAATATCAGAAGTACCTGAAGTACCCTCTGAATAACCAACAAAGAAAATATTAAAAAGCGTTCTATTCATTGATTTAGCCATGATTAGTGTCAGAATTAACCCAGACGCTCCTACCAAACATCCCGCAACAATTAAGGCTGTATTTGTTAATAAAATCCCTGCTAAGGCTGCAGCTATTCCAGATAGAGAATTTAGTAATGATATTACAACTGGCATATCTCCTCCTCCAATTGGAATAACAAAACAGAAACCTGAGAGTATTGAAATAATAAGCAATCCAAGAAATATTTTCTGGATTAAATCAAAATCTATTAACGTTATGTTTAAAATCTGAAGAATTATCTGAGTTAAGGCTACTAGAAAGGTAATGATAAAAACTATTAAAAAATACCTCGATAATTTGCCTAAAATAGCACCATTAAATTTAATAATCTCTGAAAGTTTAAAGTAGGCAATAACACTACCTGAAAACGTTATTCCACCGATGAAAACAGTTAAATATGTTATCAGAAGTAGTGGACTTATAGCTTTATAACTTGTGAATTCAGACCATGCCAAAAAGAATGATGAAAGGCCTCCAAATCCATTAAATAATGCAACCATTTCAGGTATGGATGTCATTTTTACCCTTAAAGCGAATAATGATCCAATTGCGCTTCCAACAAGAATTGCGGATAGTACTAATAAAGGCTCAATGACATTTACAAATGTAACAACTACTGCCAATAGCATGCCAATAGCAGATATAAAATTTCCTCTTACAGCAGTTTCTTCTTTGCCGAGCATTTTGAGGCCAAAAATAAACAAAATTGCTGAAGCAACATAACCTATTTGCTGAAATATTTCGTAATTCCCCTCAATCATTTCTTTTTAAACATGCGTAACATTCTATTTGTTACAAGATATCCTCCAAAAACATTGATGGTTGCGAAGGTGATCGCTAAAAATGCCAAGACTAATTGAATTGTTCCTGAAGTTTGCAAACTTAGAGCTCCAACAAGTGTAATGCCACTTATGGCATTAGCACCCGACATTAGAGGAGTATGCAGAGTACTTGGAATTTTTGATATTAGCTCAAGTCCTAAAAAAACTGATAGGACTAGTATAAAAAATAATAAAATGAATATTTCCATTAGTTAAATTCCTTCTTTAATATTTTTCCATCTTTAACAAACATTGATGATTTTATGATTTCATCATCAAGATCAAAATTCATTTGAGCATTTTCTTTGTCGTAAAAATCAATTATGAAATTTATAAGGTTATTGCTCAATGCAAAAGATGCATGATCTGATACAAATGAAGAGAGATTGCTATAACCAATAATTTTTACGCCATTGAGGTTCTGCAATGAATCGGGTACTGAACCCTCGACATTTCCTCCTGATTCTACTGCCATGTCAAATATGACACTTCCAGGCTTCATTCGCTCAATTGTTTTTTTGTCGATAAGCTTTGGTGCTGGCTTCCCAAAAAGTTGAGCAGTAGTAATTACAATATCTGAGTTTGCACATACATCAGCTTGTAGTTTTTTTTGTTTATCAATTTGCTCTTGGGTTAATTCCTTCGCATAGCCTTGATCTGTCTGACCGGTATCTCCCAAATCAATTTTTACAAATTTAGCACCTAAAGATTTTACTTGTTCCTCAACTATAGGCCTTGTATCAAATGCCTCTACTCTTGCACCAAGCCTCTTTGCAGTAGCTATTGCTTGAAGACCAGCAACACCCACACCAATTACAAAAACTCTAGCTGGCTTTAATGTTCCTGCTGCAGTCATCATCATTGGTAAGGCTGAATTAAGCAATTTTGCAGACTCAATAACAGAAACGTATCCTGCTAAGTTAGACTGACTGCTTAGAACATCCATCTTTTGTGCCCTTGTGATTCTAGGGATAAATTCCATGGAAATTGAATTAATCCCCTTTTCAGCGTGAATTTTGAACTGTGCTTTATTATTGAATGGCTCCAGCAATCCAAGGATTGAAGAACCTTTTTTTATTAATCCGATTTCATCTGATTTTATTGGCTCAGAGCACAGAATAATATCAGCTTGTTTTAAACACTCTTCTCTACTTAATGATTTTGCTCCAAGCTCCAATAGAGCTTTATCTGGAATATCTGCTTGCAATCCTATACCACTTTCAAAAATAACTTTAATACCCATATCTAAAACAGCTTTTATGCTCTGTGGGTGAAGAGTCGTACGTTTGTCGCCAATGTTTTTTGGTGTTATAGCCCCTAAAATCATAGAATTAAGTAAATTAAATAATAAATATACTTTAACTGATGAAAAACTTTGATCAACATGAATTAGAAAAATTCACACAATTAGCTAGTCAATGGTGGGACCCAAATGGGAAATTTAAACCCCTTCACCTTATAAATCCCCTGAGATCAGAATATATCGATAGCAAAATTCCAGTCTCAGGAAAAACAATTTTGGATGTTGGCTGTGGTGGCGGAATTCTATCAGAGTCTTTAGCTAGAAAGGGAGCAAAAGTTACAGGCATTGACCTGTCTGATGGGCCTCTAAAGGTTGCAAAAATAAGAAATGATAAAGTTAATCTTGATATTACCTATAAAAAAATTTCTACTGGTGAATTATTAAAAACCGGTAAAAAATTTGACATTATTGCTTGTCTCGAGATGCTTGAACATGTTCCTGATCCAGAAGAAATTGTTTCAGATTGTGAAAAAATGCTTAATAAAAATGGACATATCTTTTTCTCTACTATTAACAGAAATCTAAAATCATTTATTTTAGCCATCCTTGGTGCCGAATATATCTTAAATATTTTGCCTCAAGGAACACATGATTATGAAAAGTTAATCAAACCATCAGAGCTCAAAAAATATATTGATAATTCAGGTTTGAACTTTACTGAAATAAAGGGGATGTCATACTTGCCTTTTTTTGACATAGCAAAACTAACTGATGATCCATCAGTAAACTACATTATTCATGCGCAGAAGAGATAAAGCTGTAATTTTTGACCTTGATGGAACTCTTCTTAATTCAGGACTTACGTTTCATAAAATTGTTAACATCCTTAAGCTAGAACTAAATGAGGAACCTATAGAATTTGAATCTGTAAGAAAGTTTTCATCACGAGGTGCCAGCCTTATACTAAAGAATTGTTTTCCAGAAAAAGATGAAAATAGCATACATTCTTTAAAGGTTAAATTTCTTAACATTTATGAAAAGATACTCACAGAAAACCTTGTGTTATACAACGGAATAGATTCAATGCTCAATATTTTTGATGACAATAGAATCTCATGGGGCATAGTTACAAATAAATCATGGAAATATACAAAACATATTGTTAAGCAGCTTGGTTGGGATAAAAGAACCTCAGCAATCATATGTCCAGATAATCTAAAAAATTCTAAACCAGATCCTGAAGGTTTGTGTTTAGCACTAAAATTACTTGAGGCAGATGCGAATTATTCTTTCTATGTTGGGGACCATAGGAGAGATGTTGAAACTGGAAAAAATGCGGGAGTGAAGACAATTGCTTGCGACTGGGGCTACTGGGAAGATGACTATAAAACTTGGAATGCAGATTTCGTTGCCTCTGATCCAAAACAAATTATCGAATGGACATCTTAAAAATTCCAAAATTCACTCCAAGTAATAGCTTGCTTAAAGGCAAGGAAATTTTAATCACCGGTGCAGGATCTGGTATTGGCCGTGAGGTAGCACTTGCTTGTTCAGAATTTGGGGCAAACCTAATTCTTTTATCGAGAAATACCAAAAAACTTTATTCTCTCCAAGACCAGATTGTTAAGAATGGACACTCTGAACCTCTAGTAGTCGAATTTGATTTTGAAAAGGCAAAGGAAAAAGATTACTTAAATCTTTTTGAGAAATTATGTGAAGAATATCAAAAATTAGACGGTTTAGTTCATATTGCTGGAGTGCTTGGATATCTATCTCCTGTAGTAAATACCTCATTAAACCAACTTAATACAGTAATGAGAGTAAACTTTGAAAGTAATTTTCTTTTGACACAGCTATGTACCCCACTACTATTAAAAGCTAATAACCCATCTGTTATATTTACCTCATCAGGTGTAGGCCGTAAGGGAAGAGCTTTTTGGACAAGTTACAGTATTTCAAAATTTGCAATTGAAGGCCTCATGCAGGTTTTAGCTGATGAATATGAAAGCAGTATGAGGATAAATTCATATAATCCTGGTGCAACTAGAACAGCAATGAGAGCTCAAGCTTTTCCAGCTGAAGACCCAATGACTTTAAAAACACCTCGAGACAGAGTTAATGACTATCTATGGCTTCTTTCGGATAGTAATATGAGTACTGGAAAAGCGTACGATTTTTATGAATGATCTAATTAACAGTTTAAAAAATGGAGTTGTTACAATCAGTTTCAAGAAGATTGATACTGGTGAGATTAGGGTTATGCCATCAACCTTAAATCCTAAACTAATACCAATGGGGTCAATAATAAATAATATTTCTGAAGATAGTGAAACCATTATGGTTTGGTCTTTGGATAAAAATTCCTGGCGAGATATCAGGGTGAATACCATCCTTGAATGGAATGTAGTAGATTAAATTTTATATGTATTTTTTAACTTTTTAATTTCTTTTGTAGAGAGCTTTTTCCACCCACTGGCTTTAAGGTTTTCTGGCAATAAAATAGAACCATACCTAACTCTAATTAATCGATTTACTACTAAACCTTGAGACTTCCATAATTTTCTTACTTCCCTATTTTTCCCGGTAAACAAGCAAACATAGAACCATTGATTTTTTGACTTTCCCTGTTTTTTCACAGCTACTATATCTGAAAAGTTTGAAGTTTCATTTTGAATTTTTATTCCTTTAAGAAGTTTTGATAATTTTGAGTCTGTAACCTCTCCATAAACTCTACATAAATACTCTCTGTCAATATTACTGCTCGGATGAGATAATTTATTTGAAAAATCTCCATTATTAGTAAATAGGAGTAAGCCAGAAGTGTTGATATCAAGCCTGCCAACCATAATCCACTTCCCTTTCTTCCTTGGTGGTATTTTAGAAAATACAGTTTCTTTATCGTCTGTTACTGTATTTGAACAAAGTTGTCCCACATCTTTGTGATATATCAAAATTTCCAACTCAGGATTTAAGTCTACGATATGGTCTTCACCACTTATTGTTAAACAATCATTGTCATAAATTAAGCTTTCTGCTTTGAGTATTTTATTTGATTTAGTGACAGTATTTTGTTCTAAAAAATTTTTAATGCCCCTTCTGGTAGTGAATCCAGAATTTGCCAAGTATTTTTGAAGCTTCTCTTCAGATTTCCTGAGCTGGGTGCTCTTGCTCTTCATCTTGCAATGTTAACTCTGGAGTAATATTTTGCAACTCAGGCAGTTCAGGAAGGCTAGGCAAATCAGATATGGATTTCAGTGAAAAATCATCAAGAAACTTTTCTGTTGAGATAAAGAGTGCTGGTCGGCCTGGAACATCTCTATAGCCTTTTATCTTAATCCAGCCTTGATCAATTAGAAGCTTAATAACACTTGTGGCAACGCTTACACCTCGTATGTCTTCAATATCTCCCCTTGTTACAGGCTGCATATAGGCAATTATCGATAAGGTCTCTAGTGTTGCTTTGGATAGCCTTAAAGGTTTAGCTTCCCATAGTTTTGCAACATCCTCTGAGTGAATGTCATTAATTTGAATTCTATATCCAGAGGAAACTTCTATTAAATTCATGGCTCTACCTTCATAATCCTTTTGCAATTCATATATTGCAGACATTACCTGTGATTCATCTTCACTTGAATGGATTTCCATCAACTCCAATAAATCTTTTTGATTTAAAGGTCTATTTGATGCAAGCAAGATTGCTTCAACCCTATTTTTAATTGACATTAATGAACAACCTCCTCTGAACTTTTAAAATACACTTCACCAAAGGATTCTCCCTGTACTATTTCAATATATCCTTTTCTGTTTAACTCTAAGGCCGCAACTAGTATTACTGGCACTGCAAGTTTTGATTCTCCCTTTTTAATAAGCTCTGGAAGAGAAATGAAATCCCGGGATTTTAGTTCTTCTAGCATTAACTTCATCTTTGATTCAACTGTTATGTTTTCAAGTTTTACAGTATGGCTTTTAAGTTGTGCAGCTTGATCTAGCAGAGATTGAAGAGCAAAGACTAAATCAGTTTTATTATATTTATTTTTTGGTTTAGGCATCTCAAACTCAGGCAGTTTGGAAGATGCAATAAATACATCTCTATCTATTCTTGGAATAGCATCTAAATTTTCACTTGCCTCTTTAAATCTCTTATATTCTTGCAATCTTCTGATTAGTTCTGCTTTTGGATCATCTGAAATTTCATCTTCCTCTTCTTCCCTTGGAAGAAGAATTCTTGATTTTACTTCTGCGAGGTATGCAGCCATGGCTAGATAATCTCCTGCAAGCTCATATTCAAAATCTTCCATGAGTTCAATGTAGGAAATATATTGATCTGTAATTTCTACTAAATCTATTTCCAATATATCCAGATTCTTCCTTTGAATTAGATACAATAAGAAATCCATTGGACCTGAAAAAACGTCAAGCAATAGGAGAAGAGCTTTTGGAGGTATGTAAAGATTCTCCGGCAATTCCTGTACTGTGGTCCCTTTGACTTTAGGCAGGTTAAATTCTTGGACTGCTTCCATACACAACATATTGTATATAATTATAAAAAAAAATACTAAATATTGTGTTATTTATTGCTGTTTAACATTTTGCAAAAAAAGTTGATAAATCAACGCTTTAGCCTCCTAGGTAGTGTAAAATTTACTGTCCAAATCTTTAAAAAATGTACATAACAGACAATAGCAGGATACTTTCGAGGGAAGAGCTCTCTACTCCAGAGGAGATAATCGATGAGATACCAATATCAAAAGATGTTTCAAAGCTTGTTTTTGGTGCTAGGAGGAATATAAGTAAAATCCTTCATAATCTTGATGATCGATTGATTGTAGTTGTTGGCCCTTGTTCTATACATGATCCTAAAGCAGCAATCGAGTATGCACAAAAACTCAAAGATTTTACAAGCAAAGTTGAAGATGAAATTCTTATAATAATGCGGGTTTATTTTGAAAAACCTAGAACTACAGTGGGGTGGAAAGGTCTAATTAATGATCCCAGACTGGATAACTCATTTAAAATCAATGATGGGCTGAGAATTGCAAGAAAATTATTAAGAGATATTGCAGACATTGGTCTTCCAGCTGGCACAGAGTTTTTGGATCTTATATCTCCACAATATATTTCTGATTTAGTGAGTTGGGGGGCAATAGGAGCAAGAACCTCTGAAAGCCAAGTCCATAGAGAGTTAACGTCAGGGTTATCATGTCCTGTTGGCATAAAAAATTCAACTAATGGAGAATACAAGCCGGCTATTGATGGCATCAAGTCAGCTCAATATCAACATGTGTTTTTAGGCACTACAAAAAAAGGGAAAGTAGCAATTTTTAAAACATCTGGAAACGATGATACCCATATCATTCTTAGAGGGGGGAAGGAACCAAACTACGATAAAAGCGCTGTAACTGATTGTGTGAGCCAATTAGAAGGCTCAGATGTAAACCCCAATATAATGGTAGATTTCAGCCATGGAAATTCCATGAAAAAACATGAAAACCAAAAAAAGGTCTGCCAAGATATATGTAAACAGCTAAAAGATGGCAATAAAAATATTGTTGGAGCAATGATTGAAAGTCATCTAAAGTCAGGAAACCAAAAAATTTCCGAGGATATGGAATATGGAAGAAGTATAACTGATGCCTGCATTGACTTTGAGGAAACAAAAAACCTTCTTGAAGCTTTATCTGATGCTGTGAAGGAAAGGAGAAAAATTGAGTAAGTTCTTCAAGTTCGAAAAAGAGGTTGCTGAAAACATTGGCCTTGTAAAATCGATACTTTATCATTTTATTAAAGAGCAGAAGAAAAAAATTAATTTGAATAAAATAGTAGAAGAATTTTCTTTTTTATCTCAAAACGAAATTGTGAGTGCTATTTCCGATCTATCAGACAAGGGTCTTATTGATTTTAATCACCATAAAGAACAAATTTCTCTAAAAACTGATTTCTTAAAAAAGAAAACTTTAGCCCCCTCGTATCGTCAATCAACAAGGATTGAATCTGACTGGCAACCTTCAGACGATGTTTATGAAATTCTCAAACGCTCTGGCATTGAAGAGGTATTTATAAATGGCTTGGTTGATGAATTCATTGTTTACTGGAAAGACAGACCATCTGCTTTAATTTCTTTTAACTCTAAGTTTATTGAATACGTCAGAATAAAATGGGCTCAACATACTGCAGAAATTGATACAAAAACTAGCCCTACAGTTATAGATAAAAGCTGGAAACCCTCGTCAGACTGCTTTGACATTATAAAGATGACAGGTATTTCCAAAGAATTTGCAGAAAATCTTCTGCCGGAATTTATTTTGTACTGGAAAAATGATGGAAGAGCTTTTATATCTTGGGATATAAAATTTTTAGATTTTATTAAAAATAAGTGGAATTTTGAAACAGAATCCTCATCTAATGGAAATGTTCAAAAATTTGACTTTTATAACCCATATGAAGATGATACACAGGTTAAAAAAACTAAGGGTACTGCCAAGCTTAAAGAGCTCAGAAACAAATACAAGATATAGCAACTTTTTTAGCAATTTTGGAGTAGTAAGATAATATGAATAATAAAAATTTACGTATGGCTGGTCTGATTGTCAGCGGTGTTCTTATATGGATGCTATTAGGATTATTCGCGCCTGCTGAAAATGAATTTGCAGGAAGACAAGCTACAAAGATAACTGTTCTAACAAAGAACTCCTCAGCTACTGATTATAGATTGCCAATTTATACCAAGAGTGAATCTGAAGCTTTCTCAAAGGTTGAGGTCAAATCCCAGACATCAGAAAAAATTATCAATATGCATTTCAGCGATGGAGATTTTGCAAAAAAAGGTGAAATTATTTGTGAACTTGATTCTGGACAAAGACTGGCTAACTTTAAGAGAGCTGAAATTGAGTTTAACTCACAAACTGAGCTTAAAAAGAAGGGATTAATATCTGATTCTGCATTGGTAAGTGCAGAAACCAACTACGAGAGCGCAAAAATAGAACTCGAAAGAACAAAAATCTCAGCACCATTCGATGGTTTTGTTGAGGATCTTGCGAAAGAGGGACAGCTTCTACAGAATGGACAAAATTGCGCAAGAATAATTTCTTTATCCCCTCTTAAAATTGTAGGTAATATACCAGAAATATTAGTTTCAAAAGTTGAGGTTGGACAAGATGTAGAGATTAAATTCTTATCGGGCCAACAATATAACTCAAAGGTTACTTTTTTGAGTAGAGGGGCTGATAGTCAGACCAAAACCTTCAGAGTTGAATCAGAATTAATCAATACCGATTACTTAATAAAGGATGGTTTAACTGGTGAAATGATTATTTATACCACTCCTGTCAAAGCTCACTTTGTTCCAACATCTGCATTTTTGCTAGCCGATAATGGTGATGTTGCTCTTGCCCAAGTAAATGATGGAAAGGTCAAGATCTCAGTGGTTAATATTTTAAGAGATACAAAAGAGGGTGCATGGATTACAGGCCTTGACGATAATGTAAGGATAATAGTCTCAGGGCAAGGATTTGTTAAACAAGGTGAAGAAGTTAACTTTTTGGATGGATAAATGGGTATAGTCTCATCGGCAGTAGGTAAATTTAGAACAACATTGTTAATAATGCTTTTCTGTATTATTGCAGGTGTTCTTGGTAGAACGAGTATGCCAATCGCCTCAAATCCTAACGTCACTTTTCCGTGGGTAAATATTTCTGTTTTTCTGGAAGGTGCCTCTCCAGAAGATATGGCGAGACTTGTTGCAAAACCCTTAGAAAATAGAATGCTAAGGCTTGAAGGGCAAGAAGAAGTTTTTTCAGTAAACTCTCAGAGCTTTACTTATGTCCGTATTAGATACGATGTCGATTACGATATTGATCAGGCTGTTTTAGATGTAGAACGTGCAGTTTCTGAAGTAAGAAATCAACTCCCACCTGAGGCTGAGGATCCTAGGGTGATGGAATTTGCAGATAATGACCAACCAATTCTCGTTTATAGCGTTTACGGATTTGCAAATCTGAGATCTGGTTTTTTAATTGCTAAGGACATTCAAGAAAGACTTGAAAAAATACCAGGTATTCTTGAAATTGAAATTGATGGCGTTCCAGAAGAACTATTAGAAGTAGAAGTTTCTAGACCAAAACTAGAAACTCTCGGTGTTGGTCTTTTAGAGATAGGAAATGCAGTGAGATCGAACAACGTTCTAATTCCTGCTGGTTTTCAAGATACTGGTTCCGGAAAATTTGCTGTTGAAATTCCAAGCGTTTTTGAAAGCAGAGATGATGTATATAACCTTCCAATAAAAGCATCAGGCTCAAAAGTAGTTACGCTTGGTGATGTTGCTGATATCAAGAGAACTTTTAAGGATCCTACAAGCTTTTCAAGAGTGAATGGATTTGATGCAATAACTCTTTCTATACAAAAACGTGTTGGTTTTAATGAGCTTGATATTGCAAATACCGTTAAGGCGGAAATTGAGTCTATCAGAGATGAATATCCTCCCACACTAAGAATAGAACCTGGTTTAGATACAACTCAATTTGCAAGTGACATGGTAAGCGAGCTTGAAGGCAACATAATCACTGCAGTTGTTTTAGTAATGGTTCTTGTTGTTGCAACACTTGGATTAAGAAATGGATTGATTGTGGGAATAGCAATACCATTTTCTTTTCTAGTGACATTTGGAGTTCTTCATTATCTGCTTGATTACGAGTTCAACTTCTTGGTAATGTTTGGAATGCTATTGGGCCTTGGGATGCTTATTGATGGCGGTATAGTTATCGTTGAATATGCTGACAAACTAATTGATAGCGGACAAGACAGAAAAGAGGCATACGTAAATTCTGCAAAACGAATGTTTACTCCGGTTGTTGCTTCAGTTTTAACAACTGTAGCAGCATTTACTCCTTTAATGATTTGGCCTGGGATGTCAGGTAAATTTATGAGATATTTGCCAATTACAGTTTTTGTTGTTTTGATGGCATCACTTGCATATGCTTTAATATTCGCACCAGTAATTGGCTCTCTATTTGGTAGACAAAAGAGAGAGACAGACCTACAAAATGATTCTGATAATACTGTAATTAAAAGAAACTATCGAAAAGCCATAGGTTTTGCAGTGAAAAACCCAATGGAAACAATTTTTTACACTCTATTTTTAGTACTTTTTGTAATACCAATCGGAATTGTGGGGAACTTTGGAAAGGGCTTTGTCTATTTTCCTTCGATTGATCCATGGATTATAAATGTAAATTTACAGGCAAGAGGTAATATTTCTCCATTTGAAGCAAAAGATATGGCTGTTGAAGTTGAGGAAAAACTTATTGGGTTGAAAGGTGTAGATGATTTACTTATTACTGTGCAAAACTCTGGATGGGGTGGAGGTGATGGTGTTGCTCGAGGTTATATTCTTGTAGAAGATCCAAAAACTCTTGATATTAGTGGATGGGAAGTACTTGATAACGCAAGAACTGCGGTAACCGGATCTGCCGGCTACAAAGTAAATATAAGAGAAGTACAAGAGGGCCCAGGTCAGTGGACTGCACCTGTAGAAATCAAATTATTAAGTGAAAGTAGAGAGCTTATTGATGAAAAAACTGTTCTTTTAAGAAATTATATCGAAAACAATGTTGATGGTTTAACAGGCCTTGCAGATACAATGCCCAAGTATAAAATTGAGTGGAAAATTGATGTTGATAAGGAAAGAGCCTACCAAGCAGGCATAAATTTATTTGATATAGGATCTGCGGTTCAAATGGTAACTGGTGGAATAAAGTTAGGCGAATACAGACCTGATGATGCTAAGGAGGAAATAGACATTAGAGCTAGATTCCCTGCCGATCAAAGAACTCTATCTAGCTTAGACCTCATAACGGTTAATACTCGAAATGGACCAGTACCTGTTTCAAGCTTTGTAGAGGTAGATGCACGACAAAATGCTGCATCACTTAATAAGATTGATGGCAAGTTTTATCATGAAATTAGCGGAATAAATAAACCTGGATATAACCTCTATGAAGAAATAGAACAAATTAAAAACTGGATGAAAGAGACTGGCTTTGAAGATCCTAGAATGGAAGTAAGATTTGGCGGCTTAACGCAACAAGGTGATGAAGCCACAAGCTTTTTGGTATTAGCTTTTATTGGAGCGCTTTTCTTAATGTTTATAATTCTTGTGACTCAATTTAACAGTATTACGCAACCTTTTATAATACTGATTTCAGTCTTGTTCTCCACAGCAGGAGTGTTTCTTGGTTTAACTATTGCTCAAGTAGAGCCCTCGACCATCATGACCGGTACAGCAATAGTTGGTCTAGCCGGAATTGTTGTTAACAATAATATCGTTCTAATTGATACCTACAATAGACTGAAAGCGGAAAAACCAAAATCAACGATTCAAGATCTTATTACTGAAACCTGTCTCAATAGATTAAGACCTGTCCTCTTAACAACTGTAACCACCATATTTGGATTAATTTTCCTTGCATTTGGATATAGCGTTGACTTAATTAATCAAGCGATTTACGAGGGCACATCAACTGTTAAATGGTACCAAGCATTTGGCATTAGTATTTGCTGGGGACTAGGCTTTAGCACAATCCTAACATTATTGGTTACTCCTGCATTCCTTACGGTATTTGAGAATATCTCTGAGAAATTAAAAACTAGAGCCACATCTAATAGTATTTAATATTAATTAAGTTAAAATCAGGTATGGCTAAATTTGAAGAATCAATAAAAGAACTTGAAGAAATTGTAAAACTTCTTGAAGAGGGTGAACCAAGTTTAGAGGAATCACTAAAAAAATTTGAAAAAGGAATTTCCTTGATTAAATCATGCCAAAAGGACTTAGAATCAGCTGATGTCAAAATTAAAGAATTAACAGAAGATGGGGCAATCAAACCATTCAACGAAGGTAATACTTAATAATCAGAATTTTGAATCAATTCTTTTTGAGAGAATAAATAAAAATATTAGAAATATCTCACTAAAGAAAGATTTAATAGATGAACCGATTAATTATTCCCTATCTAATCCAGGCAAAAGGGTTAGACCAATTTTGACGTACCTTACTGCTGATGCAGTAGAACTTGATCTGCAAAAAATTGACTCAGTTGCTACAGCAATTGAAGTCATGCATACCTACTCTCTAGTTCATGACGATTTGCCATGCATGGATAATGATTCATTAAGAAGAGGAAAGCCTACATTACATATTAAATACAATGAATCTTCGGCTGTATTGACAGGAGATGCCTTGCAATCCCTAGCAATACTACTAATTGCAGAAGATAAAAACCTTGATACATCTGAAAAAATAACTTTGATAAAATCTCTTTGTGAAACTGTTGGTCATAATGGCATGATTCTAGGGCAATATTTAGATCTAAAGTTTGAGGATACAGATCCATCGAATAGTGAAATCATAGAAATGTATGGTCTCAAAACAAGTCTATTGATTGAATTTTCAATTATTTCTCCGCTTATAATTTGTAACAAGCTTAACGATGATTGGAGGGATCTTGCAAGGTACATTGGCATAAGTTTCCAATTGATTGATGACTTAATTGATGTGACTCAACCAACTGAAATAATCGGAAAAACTGCAAGCAAAGATATTGAAAGTAAAAAGAAGACTCTGCCATTAACAGAAGGTATAGAAAAATCACAAAAAATTATTGAAGAGTATAAATTAAGAGCATTCGAAAAGTTACACATCCTAGATCTTGATAGCCATCCTTTGAAGAAATATGTTGATGATCTATTCAGGAGGGTAAATTGATGAAAATATTTAAAGACTTTCCAAAAAATCCTTCAAATTATCAATTTTTACTTGATAAACACTTTCCTGAAGACACTAAGCTTATTGATCCTGAAAGCCTCCAAAAGCTGGCTGATGAAGTAAGAGAATTTCTCCTTTACTCAGTGAGTACAACAGGTGGTCATTTTGGAGCAGGTCTTGGAGCGATAGAGTTAACGGTTGCGCTTCATTATGTGCTAAACCTACCCTCTGACAAAGTCGTTTGGGACACTGGTCATCAAGCTTATCCTCATAAAATTTTAACTGGTAGAAAAGAACAGATGAAACATATGAGAAAACTAAATGGGCTCGCTGCTTTTCCATCTATAAATGAATCAAAGTATGATGCAATGAGTGTGGGCCATTCAAGTACATCAATAAGTGCAGCCTTAGGCATGAATGAAGCATCAAATTTACGTGATTATAAGAATAACTCGTTTGCTGTAATTGGTGATGGAGCAATGACGGCAGGAATTGCATTTGAGGCTATGATGCACGCTGGGCATTTAAATCGAAATCTAAAAATCATTTTAAATGACAATGATATGTCTATATCAAAGAATGTAGGAGGTTTATCAAATTATCTAGCGAATGTCTGGGGATCAAAAACTTATAAAAAATTAAAATCAAGCGGAAAACGTGCATTACAAAAGATGCCTTACGCTCTTCATCTTTCACGGAACATTAAAGATGGAATCAAGAATGCTGTCATGCCGGGAAACTTGTTTGAAGATATAGGTCTGAATTATATTGGGCCTATTGATGGACATAACATACCACTTCTCGTTAAAACCCTTAAACGAATGCTTGAAAAAAATGAGCCTTACATACTACATGTGATAACTAAAAAGGGTGCAGGTTTTGAGCCTGCAGAAAATGAACGTATTAAATACCATGCAATCTCAAAAATCGAAAAAAATCCTAAAAAAGCTAAGCCTAAATTCCAAGATATTTTTGGAGATTGGCTTTGCTATAAGGCTAAAATTGATCCGAATCTAGTTGGAATTACGCCAGCCATGAAAGAGGGTTCGGGCATGGTTGAATTTGAACAAAAATTTCCTGACAGGTTCTATGACGTTGCAATAGCAGAACAACACTCTGTAACCTTTGGTTCAGGTCTTTTCTTAGGAGGACTAAAACCAGTTGTGGCAATCTATTCAAGTTTTCTGCAGAGAGCGTATGACCAATTTATTCATGATGTGTGTCTTGAAAACTTAGATGTGACATTTGCATTAGATAGAGCTGGAGTAGTTGGTGAAGATGGGCCTACGCATTCAGGAAATTTTGATTTAGCATTTATGAGATGTGTTCCCAATATAATTATTTCTACTCCATCAGATGAGAATGAATTATGGAAACTTCTAAATACCTCATATCATTATAAAGGACCAGCAGCGATAAGATATCCAAGAGGCTCAGGTGTTGGAGCTGAAGTGTCAGGTAAATCTGACTTATTAGAGGTTGGTAAAGCTAATAAAATACTTGATGGATCTAAGACATGTATCCTAAATTTTGGTGTATTGCTAAGTAGAGTGATTAATCTTGCTGAAGAACAAAACTTTGGGTTATATGACATGCGATTTGTAAAACCGATAGATACCGATGCATTGGATAGTATTTTTGAAAACTATTCCTATGTTATAACCTTAGAGGATCATTCTATAGTCGGGGGTGCAGGAAGTGCTGTAGGTGAATATCTTCACCGAAAAAAAGCCTCATGTCATTTATTGTCACTTGGGCTAAACGATGAATTTCCTGAACATGGTACAAGAGATGAGATCTTAAAGATTAATGAACTTGATGAGGATGGAATTAGAAATAGCATCTTAAAGTTTATTGATTAAATGAATCCCAACCCTTTTTATGAAATGTTACCTTTTGGTTCTCATATAAAATCTCATTCTCAATAGATGAGTTAGTTATAAAACCAACATGTGATATATCTTCAGAAATATTTAGGACATTTTCTAAATCTGATCTGCTTGATGTAAAACAAAGTATATAATCATCTCCACACCAAAGATCTTCTTTTCCTGTCGAAGTATGCCTTGAATTCAAAGCAACTTTAAACCCTACTTTTGAGGCTTCACAGATTCTCCCAAGATCTAATATAAATCCATCAGACACATCAATACATGCCGTAGCATAAGAAGCGATGGCATCTATTAAATTTTGAGGCAAAACTGGTTTAAGGAAATGATTATTTTCTGTAACACTTAAATTTTTTCTTCCTAAATATCCTCTCCCAAGGGTATTGCTTAAAAAAATACAGTCATCAACTTTTGCGCTTGATCGAAGTAAAGGCTGTCCTATTAATTTGCCAAAGAATGTAGGAGTTATACAAGTAGTTCCTTTAGTTATGTCGCCTCCAATTAAATTACATTTATAATCTATGCAAAACTCTTTAACTCCATCAGAAAAAGAGGTAAACCAATCATCATCTGCATCAATATGAGAAATTGACAGTAAAAATGAATTGGGTATTGCCCCCATAGCAATTATGTCACTGCACGCAACTGCAAGACTCCTATAAGCAATATATTTTGGCTCTAGATTTGCCGGGAAATGTGTACCCTCTCTTGAGGTATCGGTTGTGGTGACAATATCACTATTTGATGAAATCACTGCACCGTCATCTCCTATTCCAATGCGAATATCTGACGATGGATTTTCTAAAACTTGAAAGAATCTTTCAATTAAATCTTTTTCTTTTGACACTAAGAAGGATAGCGTTCTATTAAGCCTGCTGCGCCTTGGCCTCCACCAACGCACATTGTGACTACACCATATTTTTTATCTC